>Ga0302347_1000116_pt1 | contig 147391 bp, 127 predicted proteins | sample PhyWR1_FD_202178 | JGI IMG/M metagenome (GOLD analysis project Ga0302347, IMG submission 202178) | Leaf surface microbial communities from wheat plants in UC Gill Tract Community Farm, Albany, California, United States - DLSL W.R1 (v2)... | ecosystem: Host-associated > Plants > Phyllosphere >... | reverse complement strand
CAGTTTTTTCAGGCTGGACCGACAAACATGACCTTTCTCATCCATCGGTGTAATTAACGCGACAATACTTCCCGTAAACATTGGCGACCCTCTGTGCAAACATGTTCCTCAATGTTACGTTTGGTGCTATCACAAAAGCAAGCAGCCAGGAGTCGCTAAGCGGTTGGCAGCAGGTTTTTTTTGTGCTTTCCTAATGATTATCGCATCCGCACACAGGAAGAATACGTTTGACACCCTCATCACACCATTATTTGGTTATCACAGCATTGGGAACTGCCCGCCCAGGTATCGTCAATACCATCACCCGTCACGTCAGTAGTTGTGATTGTAATATTGAAGATAGTCGCCTTGCCATGCTGGGGGAAGAATTCACTTTTATCATGCTACTTTCAGGTAGCTGGAATGCGATAACTCTGATTGAGTCAACACTCCCGTTAAAAGGTGCTGAACTTGATCTGTTAATTGTGATGAAGCGAACTGCGGCACAGGATAGCTCACCAATGCCGGCCAGTGTGTGGGTACAAGTTGAAGTTGCTGACTCCCCCCATCTTGTCGAACGTTTTACTCACCTGTTCGATACTCATCATATGAATATTGCTGAGCTGGTCTCTCGTACCACTCCTGCTCAAGATGACCAGGGAGCCAGGCTGTATATTCAGATTACTGCGCACAGTCCTGGTTCCGAAGATGCGAGTATTATCCAGCAAGCCTTTAAATCCCTATGTACAGAACTCAACGCAGAAGGCACTATTAGCGTGGTTAACCTACAACAAGAAGACTGAAAGAGACGGAGAGAATCGATGAATCCACTGAAAGCCGGTGATAGCGCACCTAAATTTAGCCTGCTAGATCAAGACGGCGAGCAAGTAAATTTAACCGACTTCCAGGGACAGCGTGTTTTGGTTTATTTCTATCCGAAAGCGATGACACCCGGCTGTACCGTACAAGCCTGTGGTTTACGCGACAACATGGATGAACTAAAGGCACATGGCGTTGAGGTGCTGGGCATCAGCACTGACAAACCAGAAAAACTGTCCCGTTTTGTCGAGAAAGAGATACTTAACTTCACCCTACTGTCTGATGAGGATCATCAGGTTAGCGAACAGTTTGGGATCTGGGGTGAGAAATCTTTTATGGGGAAAACTTACGATGGTATCCATCGCATTAGTTTCCTGCTCGATGGTGAGGGTAAAGTCGAGCATGTATTTGATGACTTCAAAACCAGCAACCACCATGACATTGTAATTAACTGGCTAAAAGAAAACGGTTAGTTCAGATTTTTACAATTTTAAAACGCTCGATGTGCCTCATCGAGCGTTTTTATTACCACCACAGATCGACAGCTCTCCCGGATTCAGACACTTTGCCGGGAGTTTGTTTTATCTGGTACCTCTGCCTTCGAAAACCGCGGCAGATGAGGGGCTACAAGACGACGATATCCCCACGCTCCCAGCAGCGCACCGACCACAGGAGCCCCCAGTGGAATCAGAAAATAAGGGACGGTATACCCGCCGGTAAAAGCCACTTTTCCCCAGCCAGCCAGGGCAGCAAAAATTTTCGGGCCTAAGTCACGGGCAGGATTAAGCGCAAATCCGGTTAATGGCCCCATAGAAGCGCCAATAACGGCAATCAGTAAACCAATCAATAACGGAGCCAGTGGCCCACGCGGTATGCCGTTTCCCTCATCAGAGAGTGCGATAATCATCGCCATCATCACTGCGGTGATAACCATTTCCACACCAAAGGCCTGCATCAGCCCCAGACGACTATCAGGGTAGGTAGAAAAAATACCCGCCAGCGGCAAACTTTCGAGGCTACCACGCACAATATGATGAGTCTGTTCGTAATCAGTCAGCAGATTGACATACAGTCCGTAGACTAAAGCCGCGCCGCAGAAGGCACCCGCTACTTGAGCCATCATATAGGGTAATACTTTACGTCGTTCAAAACGTGCGAACAGGCAGAATGCCAGCGTCACAGCGGGATTCAGATGCGCGCCAGAGACTCCGGCGGTCAGATAAATGGCCATCGCAACGCCAAATCCCCAGATAACACTGATTTCCCACTGACCAAAGTTAGCTCCTGCGACCTTATACGCCGCGACGCAACCAACGCCGAAAAAAACCAGCAGTCCGGTACCCAGCATTTCAGCAATACACTGTCCTTTTAAACTCGCTGTCTGACTCATAATCGATCCTGCTATAAATACAAAGAAGGAATAAAATGACGCCCCCTGAATACAGGCTACGTTACTGGAAAATGACCAAAATAAGTTTGATTGTAATAGCCCCGGATATTTCTTTGCGTTATCAGCTGAGAGGATAGCCGACTATGCGATCCCCTTTCTGTCATGAATCGCTTTGAGGAATACCACTTTAATCCAGATATTTTCGTTTAAACTGGCTGGCATCAATGTCATATTGCTTCATCTTGCGCCATAACGTCGTGCGCCCAATATTAAGCAACTGAGACATTTCCTGTACGCGACCGCTAGTCACACGGGCGGCATGAATAATCGCCTCTTTTTCGATAGCAGTGAAGGTCAGACTAGCGGGTAACAATGACGAGTGACCCCAGTCTCCAGGACGCTCATTAAATAAATGTGCGGGAATATGACTCAAGCGGATACGGCCGTGCTCGCTACTGATAGCAATATTTTCAATCACACTGTTAAGCTCGAAATCGTTACCCGGCCATGAGTAAGCTACCAGCTGCGCCAGGGCATCTTCATCCAGCTTGAGACGAGAAGAAAAACGTCTCTCAAGACTGCGTAGTCGATTGTGTACCAGAGAGGGAATACTGCTATTCCGTTCACGCAGAGAAGGAATAACAATTTCAAAGGAATGTAATGCGTAGTAAAGCTGGCGACTAAAGCGGTTCTGCTCTACCAGATTGCCCAAATCAACCGTCGTCGTGGCGATTACTTTTACATCGATGGGGATCAGACGCCGGGCATCCAGCCGGGTGAGCGCTCCTTGCTTAATAACCTGCAATAATATTGACTGCAGTTCCGGAGCCAGATATTCAATTTTATCTAAAAAAAGTGTTCCGCCATTCGCCAGCTCCAGACGACTTAATCGCCCGTTTTCATCATGAGTCTGCTCACTACCCATAAAATCGGGGCCCAGAATATTGTCTGCATATAACTGGCAATTTACCGCGATATAAGGGCCATCAGCGTGTTCACTTTCATTATGAATAGCCTGTGCAATCAGTTCCTTACCTACACCTTCTTCCCCACGGAGCAATACGGGGAAACTGCCTCTGGCAGCCTGACGCCCAAAATGAATCAAGCGCCGAGTTTCAGGGCAGTCAGCCGACATTTGTTCGAAAGTGTGAGTGACTTTTCCCAGCTGACTGGTCATTAACTGGCGCATCTTCTCAACGGGGTGGAGCAATAAGATAAAACTGTTACCCTGTTCTTCCACAATCGGCTTCAAGGTAATTACCGCATCAATAAACTGATGCTGACTTTCAAATGTCACTTCGGCATGATTCAGGGCTTTGGCATGTTTAATCGCACGACGTAACAGCGTCGGGAGCGTTATCAGTTCACTGAGATTCTTCCCCTGGCTTCTCTGGTTATCCAGATACAGCATATTAGCGGCTTGCACATTAAGAAATTGCAGCACGCCCTGCTCATTCCAGGCCATCACTCCATCGTCCATACTTTCCAGCAACCCATACATTTGGTTCAAATGACGATTAGATTCAGCCAGTAAACTGTCCGTTAATAATGAGTTCCCTACTTCTCTGGCAATAGCGAGTGTTAACGAAAGATCAGCAACAGAGGTCTCACTGGTCTGGCAGCATAAAGCGATTGAACCAAATAACCGACCATTGTTGTCAAATACCGGTGTAGAACAGAATGACCATGGGAATAATGCCTGCTTAAAATGTTGCTCGCCGTGCGTTTTTATCGGCAAGCCCTGCATTGCTGCCAGTGAAAGAGCACTCGTTCCGATGATGCTTTCGGCACAATAGCTCCCGGAAAAAAAACCCAGTTCTTTAAGCTGTTCTCGTACTTGAGGATGGCCACAATGGCTGAGGATGCAGGCAGACTCATCAAGGATAAAGAACGCACAGGCTCGGTTATCCATAAATTCCCACGCATCTTCCAGAGCGGCCTGAGCAATCGTCAACAGTGCTGTTTTACGACGACAGATAGACTCAAAGGTCAGCCCCTGAGCCTGGTGAGGAACGCCCCAACTTTCCCGCTGCATAATTTTCCCGCAACGATGCCAGGACTGAGCGATAAATGAAGAAACGTCCTGCTCTGTTTTTTGATTCTGTGTAGCCATTACCTGCCCTGGAGTCCCAAATAAATGTGCCAGTGACATCTGCTTGTCACCCATATCATTTGGCCTTAAGTTTAGCTGCAACAAAGGCAAAATGCCCCTGTAAATAGCAGGGGCAAGTCGCAACACAATAACGTCATGGCTATCTTAGTGTGATAACGTTAGTTGCGGGCCAGCCATTGTTCACCAAAACGGTCTGCTGTAAGGATAGCGGCATAGACGCTTTCTGCTGAGACTGGGAACGGCATATTGTGAATGGTTTCGCCTGGTGCACAGGTCGCTTTCGCAACCGCCATAATTTTTTCTTCAATCCCCTCTTTAACACCCATTTGTGCAAGCGTCACTGGCAGACCGACTCTCTGGCAAAAGCCCAGTACGGTTTCAATTTCTGTCATTGGGCTATTTTGCAATACCAGCTGAGCCAGCGTACCAAACGCGACTTTTTCACCATGGTATAAATGATGGCACTCTTCAAGAATAGTGAAACCATTATGAATAGCGTGAGCCGCTGCAAGTCCGCTACTTTCAAAGCCGATACCACTCAGATAGGTATTCGCTTCGACAACACGTTCCAGGGCAACTGTCACAACACCCGCTTTTGCGGCAAGTAAGGCTTTTTCACCTTCTGTCATCAATGTGTCATAGCAAAGACGCGCCAGACTCAATGCAGCTGCCGTTGACTGACCACCCGCCATACTGACGGCTCTTGCGTCATAACACGCTTTTGCTTCGAACCAAGTGGAGAGGGCATCGCCCATGCCAGCCACTAATAAACGTACCGGTGCTTTTGCAATAATGGCCGTATCCATTACTACCATATCGGGGTTTTTCGGATAAATAAGATACTCTTCAAACGCCCCCTCTTCAGTGTAGATAACAGATAACGCACTGGTTGGCGCATCAGTAGAAGCAATTGTCGGAATAATCACCACTGGCAGTTTCTGGTAATAACCTATCGCTTTCGCCGTATCCAGAGTTTTTCCTCCGCCGATACCGACCACGCCTTTACAACCGTTTTGTTTTAGAATGGCTATCAGGCGGTTAATTTCCACATGGCTGCATTCACCGTTAAAACGTTCTGCGTGACAATGAATATTATGCTCATGCAAACCATTGAGCACTTTATCCCCGGCCAGCTTCATCACGAAATCATCAGCTATCACAAAAAAGCTGTCTGCCAGATTTTTAGCATATTGACCAAACAACGCAGATGCATCAGGACCCTGGAGATATTTTGCCGGAGATTGAATAACTTGTAGCATTCTCTTCACCCTCAAATTAAATATTGAACTCGTTTACATGATGACGCCTGACCTTGTTCACTTCTGCTAATCCATCTCAGCGAGAGGTTGAACACTAGCGGCGCGATAACATCACTCTAGAGTGGGTGAACGGCAAAAAAACCTTCATCAATTTCGTTCTTATATGAAACATAAAATCAAAACATACGTTTCATTATGGAACATAAAACCAGACAAACAGTAAGGATTGTGATCTCTACCCGTCTTTACATCACAGTCTGCACCAAAACAGAAACTGAATAGCGCCTCTCTGCCAGCTTAAAAAATAATATTCTGCATAAATACTGCCAATCAGAGTATTGATAGCAGCCGCCAGAATGTAGCTCTGCCTCCCATTGTTGTTCTTTTTCAGCAAAATGAGTTCCATTATGAAACGAATTAATAAATTCAAGTTTCACTATGGAACCTATTTTCCCGCTGTATTTCTTTTTCCCTGTCGAAGCCAGAATCACTCTATCAACCATGAGAGAGAATCTCATGCCGCCTGATTACATCGGGTCGGGATAAACCTATAGCCCTATTGATATTTTGCAGAGTATAGAAAATGAAAAAACTGATTAACCGTGTCGAAGATGTACTGAGCGAACAACTTATCGGCCTGGCCAAAGCCCATCCTGAACTACAACTGCATCAGGATCCGGTCTATGTCACCCGAGCAGATGCCCCTGTGGCCGGAAAAGTAGCGCTGTTATCCGGCGGTGGCAGTGGCCACGAACCAATGCACTGTGGATTTATAGGAAAAGGGATGCTAGACGGTGCCTGCCCGGGCGAAATTTTTACCTCACCAACACCAGACAAAATGTTCGAATGTGCAATGCATATTGATGGTGGGAAAGGTGTTCTACTGATTATTAAAAATTACACTGGCGATATTCTTAATTTTGAAACTGCCACCGAGCTATTGCACGAAGGTGGTGTAAAAGTGGCAACCGTCGTGGTAGACGATGATGTAGCAGTCAAAGACAGTCTCTACACCGCCGGGCGTCGTGGCGTAGCAAATACAGTACTGATTGAAAAATTAGTCGGTGCAGCAGCAGAGCGCGGAGACTCTCTGGAAGCTTGCGCCGAACTGGGATGCAAGCTTAATAATCAGGGCCATTCCATCGGTATCGCATTAAGTGCCTGTACCGTTCCTGCTGCGGGGATCCCTTCTTTTGAACTTCAGGATGACGAGATGGAGTTTGGCGTTGGGATCCATGGAGAACCGGGTATCGACCGCCGTCGTTTCACTTCTCTGGACAACACCGTTGACGAAATGTTTAACACTTTGCTGGAAAATGGACATTACACCCGTACGTTACGTCAATGGGACAGTGTTAAAGGCAACTGGCTGGAAATAAAACAAGAAAAACAGGCTCTACAACGCACGGACAAGGTCATTGCCCTGGTCAATAATCTCGGTGCAACCCCCATTTCAGAGTTATACGGAGTCTATAACCGACTGGAAAAATGCTGTCAGGAAGCAGGTATCACTATCGTTCGTAATCTAGTCGGTACCTGGTGTACTTCCCTGGATATGGAAGGCTTCTCCATTACTTTACTGAAAGCCGACGATGAGACGCTCACCTTATGGGACGCCCCAGTTCACACCCCGGCCCTGAACTGGGGTCACTAAGGAGATAATGATGTCATTAAATAAAAACCAAATTGTTAACTGGCTCTACCGCTGTGGAGACATTTTCACTACCGAACGTGACTTTTTGACCGGCCTGGATAGAGAAGTTGGTGATGCTGATCACGGGCTGAATATGCACCGTGGCTTTAGTAAAGTGGTAGAAAAACTCCCTTCAATTGCCGATAAAGATATTGGTTTTATTCTAAAAAATACCGGCATGGTACTGCTCTCTAATGTGGGAGGAGCCAGTGGACCATTGTTTGGCACCTTCTTTATTCGTGCCGCTCAAGTCACTCAGGCCCACCAGAGCCTGACACTGGATGAACTGTATCAAATGATTAGCGAAGGTGCTGACGGGGTGGTTAACCGAGGTAAAGCTGAGCCGGGCGACAAAACAATGTGTGATGTCTGGCTGCCCGTTGCAAAATCACTCAAACAATCCAGCGAGCAGCATCTGCCCTTACAAGCAGCACTTGATACAGCCTGTCAGGTCGCAGAACAAGCTGCACAAGCAACGATAACCATGCAGGCTCGTAAAGGACGCGCCAGTTATCTGGGTGAGCGCAGCATTGGACACCAGGATCCGGGAGCAACTTCGGTGTTGTTTATGATGCAAATGCTGGCAGTAGCGGCCAAAGAGTGAAGCAAAGGATAAGGCGATGGTGAATCTGGTAATTGTTTCTCATAGTGCCCTACTGGGCCAAGGTGTCGGGGAATTAGCCCGACAAATGTTGAGGGGAGATGGCTGTCGGCTAGCCATCGCCGCAGGGATAGATGATCCCGAGAATCCGATTGGTACCGATCCAATCAAAGTGATGGAAGCGATTGAGTCCGTATCAGACACTGATCATGTGTTGGTGATGATGGATATGGGGAGTGCTTTGCTGAGTGCTGAGACAGCATTAGAACTGCTCGATCCTGACATCGCACAGAAAGTGCGTTTGTGTGCCGCTCCGCTGGTGGAAGGGACGCTGGCCGCAACCGTCAGCGCCGCCGCGGGGGCCGATATTGAAAAAGTGATGCTGGATGCACAGAATGCCCTACAGGCAAAACGTATCCAGTTAGGGCTACCCGCACAAGAAGTTGTGGTGCAAGCCCCGGAACTAGCTGATCTGGAAGATCCTGATTCTCAGTCAGTCACCGTTATTATCCACAATCCTAACGGTTTGCATGTACGCCCAGCGGCCCGTCTGATTGATGCTCTGGCAGGATTTGATGCCCATCTGCTATTAAAAAAAGACGGTAAATGCATCAAACCCGACAGTATTAACCAGATTGCGCTCTTGCAGGTTCGCTGCCACGATAAACTTCAGCTTATTGCGACAGGTGCTCAGGCGGCAGAAGCGTTAGCGGTATTTCGTGCTCTGGCAGAGGAGAACTTTGGTGAGCAGATAGGAGCCCCAGCGCCCCAAAAACCACCTGCTGCGGAAAAAACAAGTATCAGTGGCCAGGTGTTACAATACGCCCCAGTCTATTTTTCCCTGGAAAAGTCTGTCAGCCCCCAGGCTGATGATGAAGTAAGACGTCTGCAAAAAGCCATTAACCACACGCTTGACGATCTCAATCATCTGGCCCAGCTAGCCACTGAAAAGTATTCCGCTGATATTGCCGCTATCTTCTCTGGCCATCACACCCTGCTGGATGATGCTGAACTTTTCGACAGTGCCTGCTATCTCCTGCAAACTCACCAATACAGCGCTGAATGGGCGTGGTATCAGGTTATGACAGAGCTGAGTAGTGAGTATCAAAAACTGGATGATGCCTATCTACAGGCCCGCTATATCGATATAGAAGATATTTTGCACCGTACTCTTAGCCATCTGAAACAGATGACGGATGTCGCCCCGGTATTACAGTACCAGACCATCCTCATTGCCGATGATATCTATCCTTCGGTGGTGGTTCAGCTAGACGCCAGCAAAGTTGCCGGGATAATCCTGAAAAAAGGTAGCCTGCTGTCTCATAGCGCGATTATTGCCAGAGAGGCAGGGATCCTCTATCTCAGTCAGCAAGGTGATGCGCTCCACGGTTTATGCAACGGCGAGTTTCTAACGCTAGATAACGTGTCCGTCCGTTCACAGTGATATCACCTCATTTTTCATATTCAACATTCCCCCTGAGACGGTTTTCGGGGGGATGTTATATCTGATGTTCAGGATGACTCTACATTATCCTCATCAGCAATCACGTCATCTGGCCAGGCATAGACCACCGCTTTTACCAGGGTTGCAAGCGGGATGGCAAAAAATACCCCCCAGAAGCCCCAGAAACCACCAAAAATAACTACGGATAAAATAATCACTAAGGGATGAAGATTGACGGCTTCCGAGAACAGGACGGGTACCAGCACATTTCCATCTAGTGCCTGAATAACCAGATAAACCGCAAACAGGGTCCAGAATTCTGGGCCGTGACCAAACTGAAACAACGCCACAAAGACCACTGGAATGGTGACCACAAAAGCCCCGATGTAGGGAATAAGCACCGAGAAACCGACCAGTACAGCCAACAGTAGCGAATAATTTAAACCAAAGACGATAAAACCAAGATAAGTCGCTACTCCGACGACGACCATTTCCAGCACTTTTCCGCGAATATAATTGGTAATTTGCTGATTCATCTCGACCCAGACACGCCCGGCCAAGGTACGGTTACGGGGTAAAACACGGCGTACGGCATTGAGCATCTGTTCTTTATCTTTGAGCAAAAAGAACACCATCAGCGGAACCAGAATCAGATAAATAGCCAGGGTTAATAACCCCACCAATGATGCCAGAGAAAACTTCACCACCTGATCTCCGACCCCGGTCAGCCTGGAGCGCATATTTTCGGTCATGGCGTCAAAAATCCCCACATCAACCAACGCCGGATAACGTTTCGGCAAAGTCGCAGCAAAATCTGTCAGATGATTCAACATGGTCGGCAAATCACGAATCAGATAAATACCTTGCTGCCAGGCAATCGGTGCTACGACCAAGGTTAATAGCAGAAGAATACCTACGGAAAAAATCAGCATAATACTGGCAGCCCAGGTGCGCGAACAGCCTAATCTTTCCAGTCTTGCGGTTGGCCACTCAAGCAAATAAGCCATAACAAGTGCGACTAATAACGGCGCAAGCAGACTATGGAAGAAAAACAGGATACCAAACCCCACCATCAGAATAACCAGCAGCGCAATAGCTTCTGGATCGCTAAAACGACGGCGATACCACTGTAACAACATACCTAACATACAAACTTCCTGAGTCTTTTTTGCGGATATGAATTGTAACCAATTGGAATGGAAAAGACTTTGCTTTTTACTTTGTCCTATATAGATAGTAACCACTTGAATAAATGGTTTATTCCGCATTATCTCTGAGCTTTGGCAGTGACTTCCCCTCAACCAAGGGCTAAAGTAGATATCATATATGCGAACTTATTTCCGGATTGGTATGTCAAAATTTGACTTCGACTACACAGGACAGCAGTTATGCTCAGGCCGTTGAAAAAGAAACTGATTACCGCGCTTATGTTCGCATCGCTGGCAGGAAGCCTGCCTGCGGCTGCGGCCGATTTCAATGATCAACTCCCCGATATCGGCACCACAGCGGGTGGTACTCTGTCTATCGGCCAGGAAATGCAAATGGGGGACTATTATGTTCGCCAGCTGCGCGGAAGTGCGCCATTAATCAATGATCCATTACTGAATCAGTATATTAATGAGCTTGGAACACGTCTGGTCAGCCATGCTGGCTCGGTCAAGACCCCGTTTCAGTTCTATTTAATTAATAATGACGATATCAACGCCTTCGCTTTCTTTGGCGGTAATGTGGTGCTCCACTCTGCGTTATTTCGTTATGCCGATAATGAAAGCCAGCTGGCTTCAGTGCTCGCGCACGAAATATCACACGTTACTCAGCGTCATTTAGCACGAGCGATGGAAGATCAGCAAAAAAAGGCCCCTCTGACTTGGGTCGGTGCACTGGGTTCTATATTATTAGCCATGGCGAGTCCGCAAGCAGGGATGGCTGCATTGTCTGGTACTATGGCAGGTACTCAGCAAAGTATGATCAGCTTTACCCAGCAAAATGAGCAGGAAGCAGACAGGATTGGGCTGCAAGTATTACAGCGGGCAGGTTTCGATCCTCAGGCTATGCCGAATTTTTTTGAAAAATTACTCGATCAGTCACGCTATTCCACCCGTCCACCCGAAATGCTGTTAACTCACCCCTTACCTGAAAGTCGCCTGTCTGATGCCCGTAACCGCGCCAATCAGATGCGTTCTGTCGTCGTGCAATCGTCAGAAAATTTTTACTTAGCTAAAGCCCGTGTACTGGGAATGTACAATACCGGTCGTAATCAACTGACAGACGATTTGCTGAATAGCTGGTCAAATGGCAATATCCGTGAGCAAAATGCGGCTCGATACGCAAGGGCTCTCCAGGCTATGGACGCCAAGAAATGGGGTGAGGCGCGTAATCTGTTGCAGCCATTATTAAGTGCCCAACCAGCTAACCCTTGGTTTCTCGATTTGGCGACAGATATCGACTTAGGCCAGCATAAAAGTGCTGAGGCGGTTAATCGACTGAAAAATGCTCCTGGCTTAAAAAATAATCCAGTACTGCAAATTAACCTCGCTAATGCCTATGTTGAAAACTCCCAGCCTGCTGAAGCAGTCACCATTCTCAACCGCTATACCTTTGCCCATCCGAATGATCCGAATGGCTGGGATCTTCTGGCACAAACTCAGGCTGCTTTAGGTCATCGAGATCAGGAGTTAGCGGCGCGTGCTGAACTGTTGGCGATTAATGGTAGTCTGGATCAAGCCATCACTATGCTAAGCGGTGCCAGTAGCCAGGTTAAACTGGGTAGCTTACAGCAAGCTCGTTATGACGCGCGTATTGATCAATTGCGCCAGTTACAGCAACGCTTTAAACCTTATACCAAGATGTAATGGAGCCTTTATGTCCGCTATAGTCACCCTCTATCACAATCCGCGCTGCTCCAAGAGCCGTGAAACGCTTAAATTGTTGCAAGACTCAGGTGTTGAGCCAGCAGTGGTACATTATCTGGACACACCTCCTGATGCAGCAACCATAACAGCATTACTCGATATGCTGGGCTTTACAGATGCACGCGAACTGATGCGCCGTAAAGAAGCCATTTATAGTTCACTGCAACTTGATAATCCTGAATTAACCCAGGAATTTCTGATTCAGGCGATGATAGACAATCCGATTTTAATTGAACGCCCTATCGCTGTGGCGCATGGCAAAGCACGTATTGGCCGCCCACCTGAACAAGTTCTGGAAATTCTTAATCACTAGTCTGCCCGCCATCAACATTAAAAATGACACAGGGAAGCGCTATGGCTTCCCTGTTTTTTATAGCTAACTGCACTTCTGTCGGGCTTAAGCGTCCGGCTCGATATAAATACTCTCGATACCAATCCCTAATTTACGCGGCGCATGCCCCAGGATATTACCTTCGTTAGACAGTTCTGGATCTGGTGGAATAATCGTCAGTAGATTACTGCCTTGTGGATTACTCATATGCAGTATTACCTCTGAGAATTGATCCCCAAGAGTGATACTGTGTTCTTCGTTCCCCACTTTAACCAGAATCGGCTGGTTGATATTCAACCCAAAAGCTTTTGCCTTCATCTTCAGCGTAAACTGCTCTGGAAGCGCTTCCCGGTACTCAATCGTGACTTCTGGCGCCAGATTCGCATTAGACCAGCGGCCCCAGGACTCAGGGCGTGAAATCCCGCTAAATTTTGTAATATTGTCTGGTGCACCAGGAATGTTAAAAATAAATCCTGGAGCCTGATAGCGAATATCATTCTCTTCAATTTTTAGCCGCTCAACGTTCTGCTTAAAACGCTCGTTATCAGCGGATTGCTGATTCCAGACGACAGGCCTGGTATCTTGCGGACTAGACAGCTGGCTAACAATAGGTTGCCCGTTAAGCTGGCCCTGAGCAGCGCACCATTCGGTTGAAAGCGCAAGTTCGGGATCCCAAAGACGTGCCATTTTAAAGCACTTATCAACCCAGATAAATTTATCATCGGCTTTAAAATCGGCCAGTTGATAACGAAGTGGTGCGGAATACTCACTTTCCGGCAACGGTTCAATTTTATCTTTACCCACTTTCAATAACATGGGTAAACGGAAATGAGCCCCTGAATAGCTGAATGAGTTATTATCCTGGTCGACTGTAAACTCGGAAATACTTTTTGGAAAATTCCACAAATCAATGACATCAGGCTTCCACTCCATGATTTTATCTTTCAAATTAAGAAAGATAAAAGACAGTGATTCCGCAGAGAAACTACTTCTGCCCAAGCCTATCGCATTGCCCCCGCCCAAAAGATCAAGCACCGTTGCCCCGTTATCCATTGGGTTACGTTTCATTGCCTTTAGCTCAGCCTTAGGTGCATTACCCGGCAGGACAAAAAACAGATTATTTCTATCTTGCGGGGTCAGATATTTATAGGCGCTATTGTTCATTGCTAAGTGATCGGAAGAGACAACTATCAATGTCTGGTCAAAATAGGGGGAGGCTTTAATTTTTTCGATCAGAGCCGCAATATGTTCCTGGCTACAGGCTACGGCACTGAAGCTTTTATTCTCTTTTCCCTCGTAACTGTAGCTCTGGCGTTTACAGGTTTGTGAAATGAAACCATCCGGATGATGAGTGTCTACTGTTAACGTGAATAAAGAGAAACGCTCCCCTTTTTCTGACAACTCAATAAACTTCTTATAAACCTCATTCAAAACGGTATCGTCGTAGAAACCCCAGTTATTACGATAAGAAGGGTCTTCAACGATATTATTAAGCTCCTGAGCACCATAGGTATTTTCGAATCCATGGGAAGAAAGGAAGATATCTTTTCCAGCAAAGCGTAAGTCTGCGCCCTGAATAAAGTAGTTTTTATACCCCGAGGCTTTCAGGATATCGCCCAGGCAGATATTTTTAGGAAAAAAGCTCGACATCGATGCCGATGAGTTACCTTCAAAAGGAGCAAATAACGGAATACCGCATTGTGAAGCCACCATACCAGCAATGGTGTAGTCCATTCCAGGTAACTGACCAGTATGGCTAAAATCAATCCCTGAAGCTTTCACTGTGTTTAATTCAGGAGTCAGTTCAGGAAACAGCTTGTCATCAAAATAGGTACGCTCAAGACTCTCGGCATAGATATACACCAGATTCAATTTGGGGTTCTTGATCGTTTTCTGCGGTATCTGGTAGTAGTCTGAAAAGTCAGAGCTATCATGTGGTTTTTGCGAAACGATTAATGATTTAACTTGCTGATAAGCAGGTGCGGTATTGATAGAAAGTAACGCCAGTACTAAAGCTGACAAACTGTAGCCCTGGTGACAAGGTTGGTTTTTACGACGTAAAACCCAAGTCAGTGCTCCAATAATCACAATCAGACCAACAGCAATACCCAGCCCTGGTAAGATATATTTACCGACCCCGGCACCCGTCATGCTACTGGTCAGGGTATACAGAACCGCGTCATTGATCCCTTCACCAGTAAAGTAATCGCTGGCAATAAAAGTGATGTTAAGGACAATAAACAGGCAAGAGATCAATAAAATAGCAGCAAACCACCAGATATTTTTCCCAGCTTTTAGCGAATAGAGTGCAATAGAGGCACAAAAGAGAAAAATTGAAAGTAATCCTAACAACGCCAGTCCCTCAAAAATCGCGCAACCTGGCGCAGTGTCATAACCGGGCGCTAATTTAACCTCGTTGCCATCTCGCTGCAATTTTCATGACATAAATTTGCGTATTACCGCTAAAACATTGCATTTCAGTGGCCTCTTTTCCACCGATAGCCTCGATGTTATGCGTTTTTTTACCAAAACCGCGCAGCAGGTTATCAATAAATCTGTCTACATCGCTTTAGGCGTTAATCTGGAGGGAAAAAGGAATGTCTGGGTCTGTGGATCGCCGATACCGAAGGGGCAGCCTTACAGGCTCAGGAACTGGGCTGATTTATCGACATTTCTCGTCTAAAATGATGAAATCATAAAGGTTATTTATACAACCAATGCGATTGAATCGCTGAACATCGTGATCCGTAAACCCATCAAGAAGCGTGAAATATTTTCACACGATCGGTCAGCCCTGAAGATAATGTACCTGGCTATAGAGTCAGCCTCAGCGAAATAGACTATGCCGGCCCATAACTGGCGTCAGACGTTAAACCACTTTATGATCAAATACCCAGAGCGTCATAGGAGTCATGTTCCTTTTGTGTTTGATTGCCCCCCATAAGTAGCACTAATTTTCCGATGAACTTCCACAGGAACTATGACAGCAGCAACTTTACCTGATAACGCTTTAATTTGATCAGAATAGAATTCTGGGGATTACCTCTCAAGATATAATTCTATGGCTGCTCTTTTCATCAAATAACTAAATTATCGTGGTAGAACAGTTAAACATTGTCCTACCGTTTAATTTCCCCGTAATTTCTTCAATATATACTTACATAATTTTCATATTGTTTTATCTTCTAAATACTCAAGAAACAACTTTACTTCATCAACCGTTGCATACCACTCAGAGACTTTTTCCCCATCTGAATACGCATCATATTCCCCAGCATATTCATTTAATTTATCAATGGAAAAATCTTGTATCTCACCAGCAAAAATCATTTTATTCTGAATGATAATTTGTGTATTCTTATAGTAAAGAACCCATGGGAATATAAAATTAACTGTTTCTGGATTATACATAGACACAGCCAGAACTGAATGTTCGCCTTTTTTTAAACCTTGTTTAATAGTCTCAACCCAGCTCTCTTGATATTGCTTAACATTCCAATATGTTAATGGTATTTGCATTCCTTCATCAAAATCACCAATAATTATTTTAGCTGGCAAAACAATCTCATCAAATGCAGATTGAATAGCTTTAGTTTCTGTAAAAATACCAAATATATCTCACCCCTTTATTCTATTTAAATCTTTATCATATGTTCCTAAACGAACGCCTTTTTTACTGATTTTTTCCAACCATAAGATAAGTTGTGTCCATCAACGTCAGGAGTTATATAATCTTTTCCATTAAAGAATGCAGGTTGTCCGTGAGAGTTAAATGGCACTTTATCCGCTGAAATGCGGCGGTCATAACCAAGCTTTCTGGCTGCTTCCGCCGCTTCTTTCCCTTTAAGAACAGAACTAAGATAAATATAGATCGGTGGAATATTCGACAACGGTAGAATAAGAATATAATCTGCAAAATTCTTTTCTTCCGGTGCCGGAGTAGTTGTGGCCTCAATGCTGGTATTTTCCGGCAACGGATCAACAACTACCGGGTTAGGTATCCTTACCGGGTTCTGGTTGCCTGTATTTGACGGAACATTCACATCTGAACTGTCTGGTGTCCAGATGAGGGTGATACGCGGATCTTCCTCCCATGTATAATGTACACGGCTTGGCGCTTCACGCATCTGCTCCAGCCGCATACGGTCAATAAAATCCTGTTCACCGTCATTCAGCCTTCCAGGCATCATTCCCATCACCACTGCTGCGATGGGAGCACCGGGGCCACTGGCTGCGATCCTTCCGAGTCCGGTGGACATCTCACCCAGTTTTACCGCCCATGTTCCTGACGTAATAGCACTTCCACCGACCAACCCAAGAACGCTGGCTCCTTCAACCGCCATCTGAGCATTAGCAGCACTGGCTGCAGCTGCTTTTGCTGCCTGATAATCCATTTCCTCGTGATTACCATTCCACCATTTATACAGAGCGCTTCGCTTCCAGGGTTCAGGGATATCCTCTACAGATTTCTTTCTCTTGGCGGTCTGAGCATGTTGAACCACTTCATTATCGGATGCAGGATCGGCAGGAGGAACAGCCTGATAAAATGCCATTGAAGCAAAATTGGTGTGAGGTTCCTGCTCTTCTCCTGCATCATTACAGCCCTCACCACGAAGGCAGGATTTGGCGAATACCCGATTGTGGTCACGTTCTTCCGCCAGATGCTTTTCTCCAGTCCCCTGCTGTTCCTGCTTTTCTCTCAGCGTTGCATGAGCAAGCAACTGTGCCTTTTCTGCCTGCTCTTCGGGTGTATCATCCTTTATATAGCAGTCAGGGATAGTCTGTATAAATCGTGCGTGACACGGACAGGAACTCATACTGTCCAGCGTTCCCACCAGCCTGCGGCCTTCATCTACTGGATGATCATAAATTATAAACAACAGTTATTCTTTCAGATAAAAGTACAAAATAAATACTCAACATCTGACATGGTTAATTAAGTTACTTGACATGAAAATTAAAATAAAGCTCCTGTTTTTATAGTCGGCAAACCATTACAAAAAGGAGCATTTAAAGGAAGGTAAAAATGTTGTTTTAAGATAAAACATATAATATGTAAAAATATAAAAATCAAATACAAAAATATACATTATGCTGCGATGACATCAACGATGGTGTGTATAGAAGTTCCAAAGAAAGGGTGTTATTAAAAAATACATAAGGTTTAATAACAGATCTTTTGTAAATGGTTTTGTTTTCGACATATACCCTACATAATTCGAGTTGCTTGTAGGCGCAAAGTTCAGCCCGTCGATGAGCATAGATAAACAATATGATTCGGCGGGTTGGACGCGGACAACGCCCTGGCAACTTGAAGTAGGACGGGTATTTACCTATCAATTCGATACAGCTAACCCATTAGAGCCACTTTAAAAATCAAAGTATCTTTCTCCTATCGCAAAACGGAGGATATACAGATGTCTTTAATTAATACCAAAATTAAACCTTTTAAAAATACTGCCTTTAAAAAAGGTGAGTTCATCGAAGTGACTGAGAAAGATGTGGAAGGTCGCTGGAGTGTGTTCTTCTTCTATCCTGCTGACTTTACTTTTGTTTGCCCGACCGAACTGGGTGATGTTGCAGACCATTATGAAGAGTTTCAGAAACTGGGTGTTGATATCTATTCTGTTTCAACCGATACCCATTTCACCCATAAAGCCTGGCATGGCAGTTCTGAGACTATCGCCAAGATTGACTATGCCATGATAGGTGACCCAACAGGCGCTCTGACTCGTAACTTTGAAAACATGCGTGAAGAACAAGGCCTGGCCGACCGTGGCACCTTTATTGTCGACCCACAGGGTATTATTCAAGCTATCGAAGTCACCGCTGAAGGCATTGGTCGTGACGCGTCCGACCTGCTACGTAAAGTTAAAGCCGCACAGTATGTCGCCAGTCACCCAGGTGAAGTCTGCCCGGCAAAATGGCAAGAAGGCGACGCGACTCTGGCCCCTTCCCTCGACCTGGTCGGTAAAATTTAATATTTCTATCTTTCTGTGCGTTTTCGGCTGTCACGGCAGCCGATTTTTTCAGGTATAAGGGGACCTTTTATGCTCGATACAACAATGAAAAACCAGCTCAAGGTCTACCTTGAAAAATTAACTAAACCTGTTGAATTAATTGCCACCTTGGATGACAGCGCTAAATCATCTGAGGTTAGTCAGTTGCTGACTGAAATAGCAGAATTATCAGAAAAGGTTTCCTTGCGTATTGATAATACCCCGGAGGTACGCAAACCTTCATTTTTGATTACCAATCCAGGCTCACATCAGGGACCGCGCTTCGCTGGCTCGCCACTGGGTCATGAGTTTACCTCTCTGATTCTGGCGTTATTACAGATGGGAGGTCATCCCTCCAAGGCCTCGGTTGAAGTGCTGCAACAGATTGCGGCTATTGACGGTGATTTTCACTTCGAAACCTATTACTCCCTGACCTGCCATAACTGTCCCGATGTGGTACAAGCGCTGAATCTGATAAGTGTTCTCAATCCGCGTATTACCCATACAGCGATTGATGGCGGCGTTTTTCAGCATGAGATCCAAGAACGGAACATCATGGGAGTACCTGCCGTATTCCTGAATGGTGAAAGTTTCGGTCATGGACGCATGACTCTCGAAGAAATCGTCAGTAAAATTGATACAGGGGCAGAAAAACGTAAAGCTGAAGCCCTGAATGCCCGTGCACCTTACGAAGTTTTTATTGTCGGTAGTGGTCCTGCGGGTGCAGCAGCTGCAATTTATGCCGCACGTAAAGGTATTCGTACTGGTCTGATGGGTGAACGATTCGGTGGCCAGGTACTGGATACCGTGGATATTGAAAACTATATCTCAGTTGCCAAAACCGAAGGCCAGAAACTGGCGAGCGCACTCAAGGTTCATGTTGATGAGTATAATGTCGATGTGATTGATAGCCAAAGTGCCAGAACCTTGATTCCAGCGACCGAAGACGGCGGACTGCATCAGCTGGTCACCACCTCTGGTGCAACACTAAAAGCCCGTTCAATTATCATCGCCACCGGCGCTAAATGGCGCAATATGAATGTACCGGGCGAAGAACAGTACCGTACTAAAGGAGTGACCTATTGCCCACACTGCGATGGTCCTCTGTTTAAAGGTAAACGTGTTGCCGTTATTGGTGGTGGCAATTCAGGTATCGAGGCTGCGATTGATCTTGCTGGTCTGGTGGAACATGTCACTGTGCTGGAATTTGCGCCTGAGATGAAAGCCGATAAGGTATTACAGAACAAAGTCCGTAGCCTGAAAAATGTCGATATTATCCTTAATGCTCAAACCCAGGAAGTTAAAGGGGATGGCAGCAAAGTCACTGGTTTGCAGTATCAGGACAGAGTCAGCGGTAATCAGCATGATATTGCGCTGTCGGGTATCTTTGTACAGATAGGTTTGTTGCCAAATACTCAGTGGCTGGACGGTATTGTAGAACGCAACCGCATGGGCGAAATCGTGATTGATACCAAAGGTGAAACCAGTGTGAAAGGTATCTTTGCCGCAGGTGACTGCACCACAGTGCCTTATAAGCAGATAATTATCGCCACCGGTGAAGGCGCGAAAGCTTCCCTGAGTGCATTTGATTACTTAATCCGCACTCCGGTCGCAATAGCCGACGCGGCCTAAAAATTCTGTTCTTGTAGCATAAAAAAAGCGGCAAAATTGCCGCTTTTTACTATTACAGAGGGGATGACTATCGAAATTCCCAGGCTACGGGTATTTATTTGCGGCGCCAGATAGTCCCTTCAGCACTATCTTCCAGCACAATGCCCAGCTCATTCAGACGATCACGCGCCTGATCCGCTTGTGCCCAGTTTTTGGTAGCACGCGCTTCATTACGTTGCTTAATCAGGGCTTCTATCTCTGCCACTTCACCTTCGTTAGCCTGCGCACTGCTTTGCAGGAACTGCTCCGGGTCTTGCTCCAGCAAGCCAAGTACTGCAGCAAGCTCACGTAATGCAGATGCGAGACCGTTTACCGCTGATGGATTTTCACTTTTCAGGCGATTGATTTCACGTGCCATATCAAACAATACCGCATAGGCTTCCGGGGTATTGAAGTCATCGTCCATCGCTTCACAGAAACGTGCGACATAAGATTCACCGCCCGCTGCTGCAACGCTCACATCAGTGCCACGTAATGCGATATAGAGACGTTCAAGGGAAGCTCGAGCCTGCTGAAGGTTCTCTTCACAGTAGTTTAGCTGGCTACGGTAGTGTCCTGAGATCAGGAAGTAACGCACTGTTTCAGCATCGTAATATTTCAGTACATCGCGTACGGTGAAGAAATTGCCCAATGACTTCGACATTTTTTCACGATCAACCATCACCATCCCTGAGTGCATCCAGGTATTGACGTAACTCCCGCTGTGAGCACAGGTTGACTGCGCCAGTTCATTTTCGTGGTGTGGGAAAATCAGATCCGAGCCGCCACCATGCAGATCAAAATGGTTACCCAGCTGTTTGCAGTTCATGGCCGAACATTCAATATGCCAGCCTGGACGACCCGCTCCCCAAGGCGATGGCCAGTTCGGCTCACCTGGTTTTGACATTTTCCACAGCACGAAGTCCATCGGGTTACGTTTAACATCAACCACATCGACACGCGCTCCCGCCTGAAGCTGATCGAGATCCTGACGAGACAGTGCACCGTAATTAGGATCGCTTTCAACGGAGAACAGTACATCACCATTGTCAGCAACATAGGCGTGACCACGCTCCAGAAGCTGCTCAACAATTTCTATAATTTCCGGAATATGGTTAGTCGCTCGCGGTTCGCTATCCGGACGTAAAATATTCAAGGCATCGAAGTCCTTGTGCATTTCAACAACCATCCGATCGACCAGGGCGACAAAATTTTCACCATTTTCGTTGGCACGCTTGATAATTTTGTCATCAATATCGGTAATATTGCGAACATAATTCAGCTCATAGCCACGATAACGTAAATAGCGGGCAACGATATCGAAGGAAATAAAAGTCCGTCCATGTCCGATATGACAGAGATCGTAAACCGTGATACCACACACGTACATGCCGACTTTCCCAGCATGAATAGGCTTAAATTCCTCTTTTTGGCGAGTCAGGGTATTAAAAATTTTTAACATCAGGAGATTCCATGTCGGTGTGTGGAAAGGCAATAGCTTATCTTATGACAGGATTTTACCCCGAAGCAGCTTGCTTTGCATTACTGACGCGATGGTAAGAGTTATGTTATAAAAACACCTTGATAAAACGGCACGGTTTGCCGAGATATCCACTGACACTTATAGGATACAAAAATGGTTACTTTTCACACTAATCACGGCGATATTGTTATTAAAACTTTTGATGACAAAGCGCCAATTACCGTTAAAAACTTCCTCGACTACTGCCGCGAAGGTTTTTATAGCAACACCATTTTCCACCGTGTGATTAACGGCTTTATGGTTCAAGGCGGTGGTTTTGAGCCAGGCATGAATCAGAAAGCAACCAAAGAGACTATTCAGAACGAAGCAAATAACGGTCTGAAGAACACCCGTGGTACGCTGGCGATGGCCCGTACTCAGGCTCCACATTCTGCCAGCTCACAGTTCTTTATTAACGTGGCTGATAACGACTTCCTGAACTTCAGCAGCGAAAGTATGCAAGGCTGGGGTTACTGCGTCTTCGCTGAAGTCGTGGAAGGTATGGATGTGGTTGAGAAAATCAAAGGTGTAGCAACCGGTCGTAGCGGTATGCACCAGGACGTACCAAAAGAAGATGTCATTGTTCAAAGCGTAACTGTTAGCGAATAATGTCAACTCTGTTCATTGCAGATTTACATCTGTGTGACGAAGAACCGGCGATTACCGCCGGTTTTATTCATTTCCTGACTCACCAGGCCGTCAGCGCAGATGCACTGTATATTTTAGGTGATCTGTTTGAAAGCTGGATTGGCGATGACGATGCCGGGCCGCTTCATCTGCAAATAGCCGCTGCGATTAAAGCTCTGGTGGACGCCGGTGTTCCCTGTTATTTCATTCATGGTAATCGTGATTTTCTGCTCGGAAAACGCTTTGCCAGCTCGAGTGGAATGATCCTGTTACCTGAGTCGCAAGTGATTAATCTTTATGGTCGCAAGATACTGATTATGCACGGTGACACTCTCTGCACCGATGATACGGCTTATCTGGCCTTTCGTGAAAAAGTTCATCGCCCTTGGCTACAAACGCTTTTTCTTGCTCTGCCGCTGTTTTTTCGCCGCCGAATTGCCGCAAAAATGCGTGCCAGTAGTAAAACTGCCAACAGCAGTAAATCGTTGACGATTATGGATGTGAACCCACAAGCGGTGGTTGAGGCTCTGACCGACCATCAGGTTCAGTGGCTAGTCCACGGTCATACTCATCGTCCAGCGATTCATGAACTGGTAGCCAATCAGCAACCCGCCTTTCGCTGTGTCTTAGGTGCCTGGCATCATGAAGGCTCGATGGTCAAAGTCACCCAGGAAAACGTCGAACTGATTTCATTTCCCTTTTAACTGAAATCGTTATCTTTACCTCTTTTAGCTCCGCGCAACCGTTTTCCTTCATCAATGTTCGTGCTATTCTCTGAACCCTTCTGACCGAATGCGCTGCATTCGGTGATGTCTGCACACCCACAGGAGTTTTGAGACGCATGTCTTCTGAGCATACCCCGGCATCTATCGCCATTGTTATGGGTTCAAAAAGTGACTGGGCAACCATGCAGTTTGCCGCTGAAATCCTCACCACCCTGAACATTCCTCATCATGTCGAAGTCGTCTCGGCGCATCGTACCCCAGATAAACTGTTTAGCTTTGCTGAAGAAGCCGAAATGAACGGTTATCAGGTGATTATTGCGGGCGCAGGCGGAGCTGCACATCTTCCGGGTATGCTGGCAGCAAAAACGCTGGTTCCAGTATTGGGTGTGCCAGTACAAAGCGCGGCCCTGAGTGGTGTGGACAGTCTTTACTCTATCGTCCAAATGCCACGCGGTATTCCGGTCGGAACCTTGGCGATTGGTAAAGCAGGTGCTGCCAACGCGGCATTGTTCGCTGCACAAATTCTGGCGCTGCATGATAAAGCTCTGCACCAACGCCTGGCGGTATGGCGTCAAACCCAGACTGATGAAGTGCTCGACAATCCGGATCCACGGGGTGAGGCATGAAACAGGTCTGTGTCTTAGGTAACGGTCAGCTCGGACGCATGCTGCGTCAGGCTGGTGAGCCTCTGGGTATCGCTGTCTATCCGGTCGGACTAGATGCTGACCCTGAAGCTGTCCCCTTTGCACAAAGTGTTATTACCGCAGAGATTGAACGCTGGCCTGAAACAGCCCTGACCCGTGAACTGGCACTGCATAACGCGTTTGTAAACCGTGATGTCTTTCCTGTTATTGCCGACCGCCTGACACAAAAGCAGCTATTTGACAGACTGGGTCTGGCGACAGCACCTTGGCAGTTACTGGCTAATACTCAGCAATGGATCGAGATATTTAATACTCTCGGTTCTTTGGCAATAGTGAAACGCCGCACTGGAGGCTATGACGGTCGCGGACAGTGGCGTTTAGGTATTGATGAAACCGCGCAGTTACCGGCTGAGTGCTACGGTGAGTGTATCGTTGAGCAGGGGATTAATTTCTCTGGTGAGGTTTCTCTGGTGGGTGCCCGGGCTCATGATGGCACCACAGTATTTTATCCGCTGACTCATAACCTGCATCAGGAAGGGATCCTGCGTACCAGTGTTGTCTTCCCTCGCGCTAATCACGAACATCAAGATCAAGCTGAAGCTATGCTCAGTGCGATTATGATCGAACTGAATTATGTCGGTGTGATGGCGATGGAGTGTTTTATCACTCCTGCAGGATTACTGATTAACGAACTCGCACCGCGCGTACATAACAGTGGTCACTGGACACAAAACGGGGCATCAATCAGCCAGTTTGAGCTGCATTTACGTGCCATTGTTGGTTTACCATTACCAAAACCCATTGTTAATGCTCCGTCAGTGATGATCAATCTGATCGGTACCGACCTAAATTATGACTGGTTAAAACTGCCGCTGGTTCATCTGCACTGGTATGACAAAACAGTCCATCCAGGTCGGAAAGTCGGACACTTGAATCTGAATGACAGTGATATCTCGCGTCTGAGCGCTTCGCTTGAAGCCCTGGCTCCATTGCTACCACCTGAATACACCAGTGGTATCGCCTGGGCGCAGCAAAAACTAGATAAGTAACCTCACATTTCCCGCTACGGACACGGCCTGTCTGTAGTGGGAATTCAAGTATCCTGGAATGTCCTCCTTCCTTAACACAAGACCATCAGGTGAGACACTCTCAGACTCACTGCGGTACGAGCATATTATTTTCGTTAGTAATGCTCGTACCGTATTATCGATTTATTGCATCGCTATCTTTTTTTTGTACTCAGCCACTTTTTCAGTCGATGCATTCCAGTCGCCATCAAAAACAGTATAGGTAATGTATCCCTTATCTAATAATCCAGTATCAGAATCATCATTCCTCATTTTTAATGCTTCTGGATTAATAACTTGTTTAGCTTTTCCTTCCGTCGTCATTTCATAAAGGATCTGAGGTGTCACTTTAAATTCATTAGTAACGTATTTAATCCCTTTTATTTTTTCTTTGGGTAACGCAGGATAGTTGATACTTAAACCTGATCTAGCAGGCAGAATTTCTTTACCCGGCTGCCAGTCTTGATTTAATTGATCAACCAGCTCTACAACATGAGTGACAGAATCAGGCCAATATTTTTGTGTACTTGGCCAGCCAGATTTCATCTCTTCTGGCGTCATGATGTAACCGACACTGGCAGCAATGGCAGGAAACCCAAAGCGTACTGCACGTACTGCTGCAGAAATAGTGCCGGAATTAAGTTGTGAGGCCCCGGTATTAGGCCCATCATTCACGCCAGAAATAACTAAGTCAGGTGGGTTGTCACGCAGCAGACTGAACAGGCCAAAATCTAAAGAGTCAGCAGGTGTCCCCGGGAAACAATAAGTACGATCATCAATCTTTTTAACATCGAACTCTTTGCCTGCTTTAAAGGTAATTGCTGTACCTATACCACTTTGATTTGTAGTCGGGCCAATAAGCCAAACATCATAGCCTTTAGCATCCAATTTTTGTTTTAAATCTTTTAAACCGAAGGCCTCACAACCATCATCATTTACTAATAAAATTCGCGTTTTGACGGATTCAGCTTGGGCATGAAAACCAAGTGACATGAATAAACTAAGTACTAGAATTGATTTTTTCATTATCTATCCTTACTTGAGTGTTTAAATTAAAAAATATTAAATTTATAATCAAATATTATATCTGCAGCAATAGTATTGCCTCTTTCATAACGTCCCGAATGATCAAACTCAGGTTGTGCTCTGTCACCTTTCGTTTTATACAGCCAAGCCTTAGTTAACTTAGTGAAAATAGTAAAATCCTTTAACTTCGAATCGTCAAATTTCCAGGCATTAATAATATTTATTTCACCTGTCTTGAATGTATTGTTTTTATAATTAAATTGTCCGTAATTCAGTTGCAGTGCAGAATAAAGGTTTTTTTCATACTGATAATCAATTAATCCGGTAACAGCAACTTCTCCATCTCTTTGATAATGATAAGCAGCAGAGGACATTGGATTTAAACGCCAGCGCGCATTTCTTACCGGATGTCGGTCAAAGTATCCTAAGCTACCATCGCTTTTAGAAGCATCGGTATACCCCAGTCCGAATTTAAGTCCTAATGCCTCTTGCTGTATTCTGATATCAGCGGCATAGTGCCAGGCGTTACCATTGGCTGCCTGACGAGACTGAGGCATATCTCTATACATATCCAATGGAATATTTCCATAAATCTGCGTTCCAATTTTAATGTCAGAATAGGGTGAGTAACTAAGTTCTAACACATGGCGTTCAATATAATCCCTGGCATAACCATAATTATATGAGCCTTTTAAATTTTTCCCTTTATAATTCAAACCTCCCGCAGCTATATAATCAACAACTTTTCTATCTCTAGTGAGAAATTTTTCTTCATGAGGTGACATACGTTCTATCCCACGATTAAAATATAAACTCTCAAAAGAAATTTCTTTATATTTAATAATACCACTATAGCCAAGATAGCTATTTTTAGCTGACTCATAAGTGCTTTTTAACACGGCTAATTCAGTAGGTGACTGCCAACCATATTTAATGTCATAACTAAGATTCTCGTCATATCTCAAATGCATTTTAATATAGCGTTGATTAAACTTGCTATACCCTTTCGCATTAGATGATTTAAATTCAGAACCATTATTCCATAATAGATCACGACTAGCAAAGTAATCACTTGCAGCTAACCTGGTTACATCAACATAAGAAACATCGAATCCTAAAATATCCATCCATAATCCTGACCTGTAATCTAAACCAATAGTCTGCGCCCAGGCCGTATGAATATAGGTAGGTCCTACCTCATTTTCATTCATATATTTAAATCTATTTCTAAGAGAAAGATCAAGTTGACTATCTTTAATTATAGATATATTTTCCATTGAGTTAATTGGCTTATATTCATTTGCCTTTATCATAAAAGGAAAACAAATCGCCAGTAATATAATATAACTAAATATTTTAGCGGAATCATTCATTCCAGATATCATCCTTATCTTACACGTAATTACCGATGTCCTTATGGGGATTTTATTTTTTATACAAACAATCCCCACATCCATATATTTGAAATTGTTATTTTATTTAAAAACATGCGAAATATATTTTCACCATGCTATATGGAAAATTTCATATAGATACCATATAAAAAATAAATAATTCAGAAAGTTAATGAAATACTTATCTATTTTAATTAAGCCCTCCTCCTGAGGGCTTATATTAAAATAGCTAGCATTGAAATATTTTTTTCACTACAAACTTTATCTTCATGAGTGGCTAATCAACGATATCGCCATTTGACTCAATCACTCGCTTATACCAGTAGAATGACTCTTTCGGTATTCTCTTCAGGGAACCATTACCTTCATCGTCCTGATCCACATAGATAAAACCGTAGCGTTTGGTCATTTGTGACGTACCGCAGCTGATGAGATCAATACAGCCCCAAGAGGTGTAACCCATTAACATAACACCATCACGAATAGCTTCTTTCATTTGGATGACATGCTGTTTGATATAATCGATACGATAAGTATCAGAAATGGTTCCATCTGGGTTAATAGTATCGCGTGCACCTAGGCCATTCTCTACCACAAACAGCGGAATTCCGTAACGATCCCATAATTTATTCAATGTGATACGCAGACCCACGGGATCGATTGGCCAGCCCCATTCAGTTAATTTTAGGTATGGATTTTTAATTTTACTCACTAAATGGCCTGATAACTCTTTAGCATCGGGTCCGCCTTTGGTGACATAAGTCATGTAGTAGCTAAGAGAGATAAAGTCCGCGACCCCCTCTTTCAGCACGTCAAAATCTTCCGGTTCAACATTAAGATTAATATTATTTTCTTCAAAATAGCGCAACATAAAGGTCGGATATTTGCCTCGGACGCTAACATCAGGATAAAACAGATTAATCTGGTCTTCTTTAAGCATCTGAAGCTGATCTTCAGGATTACAGCTTTCCGCGTAGGTTTCTAATCGACAAATCATGCAACCAATTTTCGCATCAGCCATCATTTGTTTACCGAGTTTGATTGAAATAGCACTGGCAACAAATTGGTTGTGGGAAGCTTGATATGCCGCTTCTTCAATATTCTTGACCGTATCAGGCAACGTCCCTGCGCCGGTGTAAAGACTATTTAAATTCATGTTCATTTCATTGAACGTAATCCAATATTTTACCTTTGATGCATAACGTTGATAGCAGGTCGTCGCAAATTTGACAAACAGGTCAATTAAACGACGATCTTGCCAGCCATTGAATTTTTGTGTCAATGCCAGTGGCATTTCATAATGAGATAATGTGACCAAAGGTTCAATATTATATCTTGCTAACTCATCAAATACTCGGTCATAGAAAGCTAAGCCTTCTTCATTAGGTTGCTCATCAATTCCGTTTGGAAAAATACGCGCCCATGAGATAGATAAACGGAAGACGGTGAAACCCATTTCCGCAAATAATGCGATATCCTCTTTATAACGATGATAGAAATCAATCCCCCAGCGTTTTGGGAACAACATTTTACATTCAGGGCTTAAATATTCATGTAGCTCTTGAGAGGTGACGTTAAAAGTAAAGTTATTGACTTCACCATCTGCATAAGGATCTTTATAGGCTGCGACATCGGAGGTTGAAAGTCCTTTTCCACCGAGATCGAATGCCCCTTCAATTTGATTTGCCGCTGTTGCTCCACCCCACAGAAAACCTTTAGGGAAACCAATTTTACTGGTATTTTTAGTATCTAATTTCATAATTCCCTCTTTACAGATTAATTAACGGTAAAAATTATATTTTCATTACATATGACATTTTCTTGCTCGGTTATATGTAACTCACTGAACTCGTCAAAGTTGGTTATTAAAACAGGTGTAATGATTGATAATGAATGCTTCAGTATATTTTCAATATCGAACTCAATAAGCAGGTCACCACTCTTCACTCTGTCCAACTCATTAACATGCAGTGTGAACCCCTCTCCATTGAGTGAAACGGTATCGATACCTACATGAATAAGAATATCCACTCCTTCATCAGTCGTCAGACCGATAGCGTGTTTACTTGGGGTAATCATCGAAATGATACCATCAGCAGGTGCATAAACTTTGTTGTCTGAAGGAATAATAGCAACCCCATTACCAATGATTTTATTTGCGAAAACAGTATCGGGTACTTTCTCAATTGCTAATATTTTACCTGTTATAGGTGACATCAGACTTAAATTAATTGGCACATTGTTTGTCACTACTGTTTCACTCATATTTTCAGAAGGCAAGTCTTGAGATGAATCTTTATTAACCTCTTCATCACCCAGAGGCTTATTATTATTTTCAAAACTACTTTCATCTATTTTTAAAATCAATGTAATGATGAATGCAATGATAAAGCTAGTAACAATAGCAAGGCATATATAATAAAAATTGTTGCTGCTAGTATCGATAAATGTAGGAAGCGCCGTGATGCCAGGAATACTAAATGAAAACGTTTTTACCGCAAATGTTCCCACAATCCCTCCCCCTACTGCGCCACCAGCTAATGCGGCATAAAAGGGTTTCTTTAAGCGCATAGTGACACCGTATATAGCAGGCTCTGTAATACCAAATACTGCTGAGATAGCGGATGAATAAGCAATCGATTTTAATTTTGTATTTTTGGACTTTATTGCCACAGCCAGTGTTGCTCCAGCTTGAGCAAGATTACTGGTTAAACTGATAGGTAGTAAAACAAAGTCGTAACCTAAAGTTTTGAAATTTGAAAAAGTCGCAGGAAAAAATGCATAATGCATTCCGGTGATGACTAAAAGTGACAGGCATCCTCCCATAATAAATCCCGCAACCGGCCCTGCAATCTCGAACAGGTATGAGAAAGTTTTTTGTAAATACTCACCGACGTAATAGCCTAATGGTGCCAGTAATGAAAGCGTTATGATGGACGTTAACGTCAATACGATTAAAGGTACAAATATTATTTTTACACTTGCAGGAATAATTTTTTCAACCCATCGATGAATGTAACTGAGTAACCACACTCCTAAAATAATTGGAATAACAGTAAAATTATAAGTAATATCAGGAATACTAATACCGAAAAATGAGATCTCCGATTCATTCTGAAACATAGGGTATACAAGAATAAATGCCAGCGTCACAGCAATATATTCATTCGTTTTAAATTTCTTAGCAACCGAAAATGCTAATAAAATTGGCAAAAAATAGAATGCTGAGTCTGAAATAACATAAAGCAATCGATATTCAGAGCTTCCGTTTGGTATAAATCCTGTTATATCAAAGAGCGACAGCAATCCCTTAAGCAGTCCCGTTCCAATGATAGCGGGTAATATTGGAGTGAAAATACCAGAAAGAAAATCAAAGAAAATATTAATTGGATTTTGCTTTATTCCTGTACTATTTTTTTGTGGTAATTCATTTTTTTCCTGATTACCAGACTCAACAATGTCATGTAACTGAGAGAAAACTTTAGTAACATTACTACCTAATATGACTTGCAATTGATTGCCATGAAAATTAACGCCTAACACCCAAGGTATTTTACGTATCTGTTCAGCATCGACTAATTCATTGTTATATAAATTAAATCGTAGGCGTGTAATACAGTGCCAGTGTTGGTTAATGTTTCCTGCTCCACCAATAAGAGCAATTATTTTCTTTGCAACTTGTCTGCTTTCCATAGGGACACCCATAAAAAAACCTGAATAACATTCACCAAGTTTGTTGGAGATGTTATTCAGGTTTATGCCTAGTCATGCCAGTTACACACCTGTTATATCTTAATTTAGAGTTCATGCCTGACTTATTTTGATCTTAAAAAAAGAACTGTAAAACAATCCACAATACGCCAAACCATTATTTATGGTTGAAACAACTCTACTGATAGCTTTCATCTAAAATATGATCATCCGTGATAGAACTTTAAACCCCTGAATTTTATATATAAAAAAACCTGAAATGATTGAATTTTTAAATTCAAACTATTTCAGGTTTTTGCCTGGTAAAACCAGTTGCACACCTAGGCCTCTTTTATAAATCTTATGACCGGATAAGACAATATAAGATTAATAAAATTGTGATCTCTGCGACAAATATATCTATCAAACCAAGATGGATATTTTTTATGAAGTGGCATTTTTTTTGATTAACTAACGTGTTCCATAGAATAATTTTCGCCTTAAAAATAAATAGTTAACCGAGCTGAATCATGACGGCAAAAAAACTAAGGGGTCCGAGTTTATTCACGGCTGTATTAATCATCTGATTCAAAACTTCCATGAATGAATCATAGTTTTTACACAAAACAGGCGTATTGATTCCCATTTCAATTCCCCCATAAAACAACAAATCAATAATTAACAATTAGCCAACAATTACCTAAGAATTAACTTAATGATTTTAATTTTTAAATAAAGAAAGATGATTAACCCCTATAAAAGTTAAAAAATTATTTTAACTACAAGACAAAACACTCGCGGCATCTGGTGTTAATTTATTGATATATATTAATAAATTAATAGTCATCCCCTCCCTATTTTAAGAAAATCTATAAAGTAGAAATGAGTAAATCAGATATTAATAGTTTCGCATTGATCACAAAAACCACCCCTCAACTTGATTTTCTCCAAGAGAGAAGATATATCTAATGAAAATGGTGTGTTACTAGTTTTACTAGGCAAAAACCTGAAAAGACATGAATATTTTCTTGTCATTCAGGTTTTCTGCATTTATTAATTGGAAGAATGGAAATTTCCTATATGTATATAATTAAAAAAGTCATTAATAATAATGTGATTCTGGCAAACAACGAAAACCAACAAGAATTTGTTATTATTGGTAAAGGTATTGGCTTTAACTCTAAAACAGGACATGACTACCATTGTAGTGAAAGCGATGAGATTTTTATTAAACCTCATGACTATGACATACAAAATTTTCTTGATAATATTCCACTTGATATTATCAAATTGACGATTGAAGTTATTAACAAATGCAAACCCATCATAAATGAAAAGTTAAGTGACAGCTTAATTATTACCTTAGCAGAACATATCACTTACGCTATTGAAAGAAGTAAAAACAATGAAATAAGCATTTCATTGTATGAAGTTCCTTACTTATATCATATCGAATTTGTTGCCGGAAAAATGGCTGTCGACTATATCAATGAAAAATTAAAAATAAGTCTACCTGCAAATGAAGCCTCATTAATCGCTCTGCATTTCGTAAATGCAAAACTGAATAATATAAATGTAGGTGACACTCTGAAGCTCACTCAAGTAGTTTATAAAATAGTCAATATTATTAATTATTCATTCCATATTCAAATAAATACTGAATCCGATAACTTTTCAAGATTTATCAATCACTTGAAATACCTTCTCATTCGTTGTCAGGTACAAAATGACAACGGCAGTAAATTCAATTTAGTACTTGAAGAACTGGTTGAAAAAGAACTCGTAAAGAATTTTTCTTGTGCTAAAAAAATTGCTTCGCTGATAGAGTCGGAATATAAATCATCAGTATCCAGAGAAGAGATGATTTATCTGGCGCTACATATAGAAAGACTTTTACATGCAGTTTAAAGGGAAGTTTATATTTTTAGTAAAGGTGTGTAACTGACATTATCAGGCATTAACCTGAAGAAAACCTCTATCGCAGAGAGTGTTAAATACTATATATACCCGTGATACTTCAAGTTGCTTGGGTGTTGCATGCGCTCAGCTCGCCGAATCACATAGTTTTTCTATGCTCATCGCCGATCGGAGCTTTGCGCCTACAAGCAACTCGAATTATTTAGAGTATATGACAAGAAGAGGAAAGAAATGTCCGTTAAATTAATTGCTATCGATCTGGATGGAACATTATTAAATAGCCATCATCAAATTAGTGACTCTGTCTTCAGTGTCCTCCAGCAAGCAAAAGACAAAGATATACATATCATTTTAGCCTCTGGCAGGCCTTACTCGGGTATTAAACCTTATCTACAGCATTTAGAATTCGATCGCGCAGGTCATTATTGTATTAGTAATAATGGTAGTGTTATTCATGATGCAGCCAATGGTAACCATCTGGTTGATTTTTTAGTAAATATGGATGACTATAGAAATATTTATCAACAAACTGAGGAATTATCTCTTTCATTACATGCACTAGGTGATAATAAAATTTTCACGGCGAATAAAGTTATTGGTTTTTATACAACACATGAAGCTTATCTGTCGAATACATTAATTCATTACATACCAATGGATGAAATGCCTGAGGATATGTTATTCACTAAGTTAATGATATCGGCTGAAGAAAGTGATTTAACAAGTGCGATAAAAAAGATACCTGCCACGTTTTTTCAACAATATACCCTGGTAAGAAGCACACCTTATTTTTTAGAGTTATTAAATAAAAATGCCAATAAAGGTCTTGCAATACAGACTCTTGCTAAGAAACTGAATATTCATAAACATGAAATAATGTGCATAGGCGATCAAAATAACGATCTTCCTATGTTTGATGTGGCGGGTACTTGTATCGCAATGGACAATGCGACGGATGAGTTAAAATCTCGGGCTACAGATATTACCGACAACAATAATTCTGATGGGGTTGCAAAGGCCATTCAAAAACATGCGTTGTAAGAAGCCATATGTACAAATATCTTCTTTTATCAGACCGTCTTTAATGACCGTTATTTTTCACCGAGTAATGCATATACTCTTATCATGCAAAAGCTGAATAAGTAGCTGTTATCCTCTTGATCGTCACTATAAAAAACGCCTGGTGATTATCCAGGCGTTTATATACAGACCTATATGGTCTGTCTTTTATCAGGCCACAAAACGGCGGAACAATGCTTTACCTTTCAGCAACCGTAAGCCTAACCAACTGCCACATAGCGAGAGTAGAATCGCGCCGGTCAGCGGTAAAATAATCCACAGTCGCCAGTCTGGTTGCCACGGGAAATCAAACACCCGGGTCTGTAACAGTCCCAGTGCCGTTTCAGCACCCATCGCCGCAACCAACCCTGATACCAGACCAAGTAGGGCAAACTCCCACCATAGCGTGGTACGGAGCAGTTTTTTGCCCGCTCCCAGAGTACGATAGACCACCAGCTCCTGATGACGCTGACGCATACCTACTTGTACTTGAGCCAGTAACAACAACAGACCACAAGCCGTCACCAGAACGACCATCAACTCCAGCGCCCGGCTAACTTGCTCCAGCACCTGTCCCACTTGTTTAATAATGGCACCGATATCAAGCAAACCAATGGTTGGAAACTCGCGGTTCAACTGAGTCAGCAGACTATTATCCCCTTCCCAGCGGAAGCTGGTCAGTAAGCTCTGTGGCTGATTTTCAAGCGCACCTGGCGGGAAAATAAAGTAGAAATTAGGGCGCATACTTTCCCAGTCAACTTTACGCAGACTCGTCACTTTGGCAGAAAACGGCTGAGTATCGCCCATAAAGGTCAGCGTATCTCCCAGTTTTATATTCAACCTGTTAGCGACCGCCTCATCCATTGAGGTCTCACCCGCTTTTGGTGGCCAATAACCACTCATTATCGGGTTATGCTCCGGTTTATGACTCTGCCAGGTAAGGTTTAACTCACGGTTCAGAGCTTCATCCGGGTTACCTTCTGTCGATTTACCGTTAATCTCAGTCATGCGTACCCGAACAATCGGATAGAAATTCTCCGGCGTCACACCATGGCTGGCAAGGAAGGTTTTAACAGGTTCCGCCTGCTCTGGTGCAATATTGATCAGAAAGTAATTCGGGCTTTCTTCAGGCAGTTGTTGTTGCCAGCGATCCAGCAAATCGCCTCGTAGCACCAGCAGTAAGGCGAGTAGCATAAAGGATAATGAGAAAGCTGCCAGCTGGCTGAGTGTCACCCAAGGCTGCCTTAATAAGCGATTAATCGCCAGCCGTAGAGCAAGGTGCCTGACCGTCAACACCCTCAGTAACTTCAGCACACCAAAACCGACGCCACCTGCCAGTACCGCTAGTACTAACATGCCTGCCAGGACGGCCCACAGTAAGGTATTGCCTCCCATTAATAAGGCCAGCAAAGCGACCACGATACCCGCCATCACTGGCAGATATATTTTAAGCGGCCAGATATTAGCTACCGCATCCTGACGCAAGACACGTAATGGCTGAGTAGCCAGCAATAAACGATAAGGACGAATACCTACCAGGAAGGAAATGGCCACCATCGAACCCATCGCCCATACCCACGGCCAGAAACTGGCAGCTGGCAGATCATTAGGCAGTACTGGCCTTAACATCTGCATCAGTAAGGCTTCGAATGCCAGACCGATAACACTGCCGGTTATCGCCGATAACAGCAACACCATGAACCACTGACCAATAATCAGTTTAGCCAGAGCTACCCGACCGGCACCGAGCGTTTTTAAAATCGCCACCAGATCGTAACGACTACGGCAGTAATGACTCATCGCCACCGCTACGGCAGCAATTGCCAGTAACAGTGTCAGCAGCGCAGAAAGTAATAAGAATTGCTGAGCACGTTGCAGCGATTTACCCAGCGCGCCTTCATCTTGTTCCATACCGACCCAGCGCTGTTCAGGCTGTAATACCGGCAGTAAAAAGTTTTCATATTGCTGCAATTGCTCCGGGGTACCGGCGAACTTATAACGCCAGGAAATACGACTACCCGGTTGAACTGCGCCAGTTTTCTCGACATCAGCGATGTTCATCATCAGTCGTGGGGCTAGCTGAAACGGGTTAAACCCGGCATCAGGTTCCTGTAAAACTTCGCCGATAATACGTAGTCTGGCATCACCGACATCAATACTGTCACCCGCTTTTAAATTCAGCAGCGCCATTAAGCGAGGAGCCAGCAATACGGTGCCGGGTTCAGTTTTCAGCCCAGGCGGCTGCGTATTCAGGCTGCCATATATCGGATAAGTTTCATCAACGGCTTTAACATCAGCGAGTTGTGGTGTCTCGCCGGAAAAAGTCATGGTAGCAAAAATCAGCTGTTTTCCTACCGTCAGACCGGCTTTGGTCGCTTCGTTCAGCCATTCATCCGGTACCGCTCGTGGACTACGCAGTACCCTGTCGCCCGCCATAAAGTCACGACTTTGCTGGCTCAGTCCTTGTTCCATGCGATCGCTGATACTGCCCAGCGCCAGCACGCAAGCGACCGCAAGGCTTAACGCTAACCAGACGATCAGCAGCGCTGGCGAGCGCCACTCACGCCAGAACCAACGTGCAATCATGCTTCCTCCCACAACTTACCGTCACGGACGCGCAAACGTCTGTCACAGCGTGCAGCAAGATGCTCATCATGGGTGACCAGAATCAAAGTCGTGGCATGGTCACGATTCAATGAAAACAACAGATCGGCAATTCGGTCGCCGGTCTGCCGGTCGAGATTTCCTGTGGGTTCATCGGCAAACAGCACGCCTGGGCGGCCATTAAAAGCACGAGCCAGGGCAACACGTTGCTGCTCCCCTCCTGATAGCTGGGCAGGCAAGTGATGCAGGCGTTTACCGAGACCTAATTGTTCCAGCAACGCTTTCGCTTGAGTACGGCTGGCAGCATCATTCTCACCGCGTAAGAGTGCAGGTAACTCAACGTTTTCCAGCGCACTCAATGTCGGTACGAGCATAAAGGACTGGAAGACAAATCCGACATTACGTGCACGCAGTGCAGCACGCTGTTCCTCATCCATTTTGTGTAACGGCTGTCCCACCAAGTAGACTTCACCGTCGGTACCATCATCGAGACCGGCAAGGATCGCCAGTAATGTTGACTTACCTGATCCTGACTCACCGATCAGAGCAATAGTTTGTGCCGGTTTGACAAGTAGCTCAACTCCGGTAAGGATGGACAGCTTATGCTCCCCTTGACCTACGGACTTGCTAAGATGATGAACTTCAACACTGTATTCCGCTGGCATTTGCCCTTCCTGTTTCTGACCTTGATGACATTTCGTGTCGCAGCTGCGGACACGTTGTTAGTTTTGGGTGACAGCTTGAGTGCCGGTTACCGCATGGCGGCAAATAGCGCCTGGCCTGCTTTGCTCAATAAGCAATGGTCGCAGAAAAATATCCAGGTCGTGAACGCAAGTATCAGTGGTGATACCGCAGCACAAGGGCTTTCTCGCCTGCCCGCCTTGCTGGAACAACATAAACCGGAATGGGTTCTGATTGAGCTTGGCGGTAACGATGGTCTTCGCGGTTTTCCTCCGCAGTCCGTCGAAGCGACTTTGCAGCAGATAATCACCCAAGTACAGGCCGCCGGGGCTAAGCCGTTACTGATGCAAATCAGACTACCGGCTAATTATGGCCGCCGTTACAATGAAGCATTTAGCGCCATTTATCCGCAATTGGCTCAAAAATACTCTCTTCCTTTGCTGCCCTTTTTTATGGAACAGGTCTATCTGAAACCAAACTGGATGCAGGATGATGGTATCCATCCAACCGCTGAAGCACAGCCTTTTATCGCCGATTTGATGGCAAAAGAGCTGACTCCTTTACTCGGTAAATAAAACACTTTGCTGAAAACCATCTTCACTCTGGTTTGGCGGCATAACCGATTCGGGTATCTGCGAAACCATGACGGAATAGTTAACCATGACTAATACATTAACGGGGCATACTTCTGGTAAAGTTATGCAAAAATCTATTTTAATCACTGGCTGTTCAAGCGGGATTGGCTTGGCCAGCGCGCAGCGACTTAAGAGTGAAGGCTATCGCGTCCTCGCCGCCTGCCGTAAAGCTGAAGATGTTGAACGGATGAATCAGGCTGGATATACCGGTATTCTGCTGGATCTGGACTCGGAGCAGAGCATACAACAGGCAGCTCGGCAGGTAATCACGCTGACCGACAATCGGTTATATGGCCTGTTTAACAACGCGGGTTATGGCGTCTACGGTCCGTTAATGACCCTGAGCCGGGAACAGTTGCAGCAGCAATTTTCGACCAATTTGTTTGGCCTGCACCAACTGACAATGCTGTTGTTACCCGCCATGCTGCCGCACCGTGAAGGACGTATTGTGATGACCAGTTCGGTGATGGGGTTAGTCGCCACGCCTGGGCGTGGTGCTTATGCAGCAAGTAAATATGCGCTGGAAGCCTGGTCCGATACGTTGCGTATGGAACTGCACCACTCTGGCATTCAGGTCAGCCTGATTGAACCCGGCCCAATCAGTACCCACTTTACCACGAACGTTAATCAGACTCAGGTGGATAAACCGGTTCATAACCCCGGTATTGCTGCCCGATTTACGCTAGGCCCGGATGCCGTTGCCAGTAAGGTGCACCATGCCTTTTCCAGCTCGAAAGCGAAATTACGTTATCCAGTGACCTTGGTCGCCCATGCGTTAAGCTGGCTACGCCGCCTGCTACCAGCCTGTATCATGGATAAAATTTTACGGGGATGAGTTGAAGACTGCTCACTCGTCCCCATCTAGAACCTAAATACAAAACAGAGAATCGCTTATGTCTACCGAACACATTATCAATATTACTGAAGCGAACTTACATCAAACTCTTGAGCAGTCGGCGGTGAAACCGGTACTGTTCTATTTCTGGTCTGCTCGTAGCCAGCATTGTGAGCAGCTGACACCCGTCCTTGAAGGATTAGCCGCTCAATATCAGGGTCAGTTTATTCTTGCTAAACTCGACTGTGATGCTGAGCAGATGATCGCCTCTCAATTTGGCCTGCGTTCCATACCGACGGTTTATCTTTTCCAGAACGGACAACCCGTAGATGGTTTCCAGGGACCGCAGTCAGAAGAAGCTATTCGTGCCCTGCTCGATAAAGTGTTACCGCGTGAAGAAGAGTTAAAAGCTCAGCAAGCTGCAGAACTGATGGCTGAAGGGCAGCACGCCGAAGCATTGCCATTGCTGAAAGATGCCTGGCAGCTTTCCGGTCAGAACAGTGAAATCGGTCTGATGCTGGCAGAAGTACAAATCGTACTGAATCGTAGCGAAGATGCGCAGGCAGTGCTGAAAACCATTCCAATGCAGGATCAGGACAGTCGCTATCAAGGGCTGCTGGCACAGATTGATTTGCTGAAACAAGCAGCCGATACCCCTGAAATTCAGTTGCTGCAACAGCAGGTCCAGGATGAACCAGACAATGCCCTGATTGCCAGCCAGCTGGCGCTGCAACTACATCAAGTCGGGCGGAATGAAGAAGCCCTGGAACTGCTGTACAGCCATTTGCAGAAAGACTTAACTGCCGGAGATGGTCAGGTACGTAAAGTATTTATGGATATTCTGGCGGCACTGGGAACCGGTGATGCACTGGCTTCTAAATATCGTCGTTATATTTACGCCCTGCTGTATTAATCAAGGCGTTTAATCTCAGACAAAATACTCACAGCCCTCTTGGGGGCTGTTTTCTTTTTGTCTGCAAGATAAACAATTGTATATTCTCTCGGGTCTTTCTTTATTTCGTCGAAGTTTACCTATAAGTATCAAAATAGTTACCATCCAGAGTTTAAAATCAGGAGCATAAATATTACGGAGTGCATAGGCGCTTGCATAAACAGATATCCGTCTTTCGGTCAGCAGAAAAGTCAGATAACTGACAGAAAAACAGTTAATAGCGACGTATACCCAAAATAATTCGAGTTGCTTGTAGGCACGAAGTGAGACGCGTCGACGAGCATAGGTAAACTATGTGATTCGGCGAGTCTCACACACGTAACCCCAAGCAACTTGAAGTATGACGGGTATATATGAAAGTATCCTGCTAACAATATGGCATTACAAATAACACAGGGTTTATACTCGTTACAATTAACCTAAAATCGGTGTTACAGCGAAGAAATGATTTCTGATCAGTTCATCACCCAAGTTGCCTTGAAAAGGGACGATATAGCATCGTTCAGCGAATACCCCTTTTCTATTCCAGCGATACATTCATTGACGGAAATAACCTTCCATCCCAAAGTGACTTTTTTTATCGGTGAAAATGGCAGCGGTAAGTCGACACTGCTGGAAGCAATGGCGGTTTCTCTCGGTTTCAATCCTGAAGGTGGGTCACGAAATTTTAACTTTTCGACACGAGCGAGCCATTCATCGCTGTTTCAGCATTTAAGAATATCCAAAGGCGTGAAAAGGCCTAAAGATAGCTATTTTTTCCGGGCAGAAAGTTATTTTAATCTGGCATCAGAAATTGAAAAGCTGGATGCAGAACCCTCTTCTGGCCCTCCGGTAATAGACTCGTATGGGCGTCGCTCATTACATGAACAGTCACATGGCGAATCATTTATGGCCCTGCTGATGAACCGATTTGGGGGCAAAGGCCTTTATCTGCTGGACGAACCCGAAGCTGCGCTTTCCCCGGCAAGACAACTTGCGATGATCGCCCGAATGAACGATCTGGTTAACGATGGATCACAGATTATTATTGCCACCCATTCCCCGATATTATTAGGGTTTCCCGATGCTCTTATCTATAAATTTGATAGCGGAAGTATCGAAACAACAACCTATAAAGAAACTGATCACTATCAAATTACACGTTCATTTTTGAATAACCCAGAAGGCATGCTTAAACAATTACTGACGGATTAGCACGCCATAAAACCAGATTGCTACTTAGGCTTAGGTTAAGCTTATTTCCCTATAACCTAAGACCCGCCTTGTCCCTGTTATCACAATCTATTTAATACCCTCCCCCCAGCTATACACTGAAAATTAATCCCTAGATATTTTTTAACTGGCTTATGTTGCCGTGACAGGGGATGATTGCTTCTGTATCAAGGCATACCCGCCATACTTCAAATGGCTTGGATAGTAAAAAAACAACCCGGAGGTTTTAATGTTAGCCGTGATCCCTATTTTTATTGTTGTCGCACTGATTATTGTCTTTGCCGGAGTCAAAATTGTTCCTCAAGGATATCAGTGGACGGTGGAGCGTTTTGGCCGTTATACCAAAACTCTGATGCCAGGCTTAAATCTTTTAGTACCTTTTATGGACCGAGTTGGTCGCAAAATTAATATGATGGAGCAGGTACTCGACATTCCCTCTCAGGAAGTTATCTCTAAAGATAATGCCAATGTCGCCATTGATGCCGTGTGCTTTATTCAGGTTATCGATGCCCCGCGCGCAGCCTATGAGGTGAGCAATCTTGAGCTGGCTATCATTAATCTGACCATGACCAATATTCGTACCGTTCTGGGTTCGATGGAACTGGATGAAATGCTCTCTCAGCGTGACAATATCAACACCCGCCTACTGCATATTGTCGATGAAGCGACCAATCCATGGGGGATTAAAATCACCCGTATTGAAATTCGTGATGTTCGCCCGCCGGCTGAACTGATTGATGCGATGAATGCCCAGATGAAAGCGGAGCGGACAAAACGCGCCTATATTCTGGAAGCTGAAGGTATTCGTCAGGCAGAAATCGTCAAAGCAGAAGGTGATAAGCAGTCAAAAATCCTGAAAGCGGAGGGTGATCGTCAGTCAGCATTTTTACAAGCTGAAGCCCGTGAGCGTAGTGCAGAAGCAGAAGCTCGGGCAACGCAGATGGTTTCTGAAGCTATTGCTAAAGGGGATATTCAGGCAATTAACTACTTTGTTGCCCAGAAATATACCGATGCGCTGCAACAGATTGGTTCTGCCAATAACACTAAAGTGGTAATGATGCCACTGGATGCCACTAGCCTGATGGGTTCCATCGCTGGCATTAGTGAACTACTGGGTCAAAGCCAGATTGAGCGTAAAAAATGATTAATTACCTTCTTGCCCAACCACATGCTTTCTGGCTGGCGCTAGGAGGCATATTGCTAGCAGCAGAGATGCTCGGCACTTCGGGTTATTTATTGTGGAGTGGAATCGCCGCAGTGGCGACAGGCCTGTTAGTCTGGATGTTACCGCTGGGCTGGGAAGCCCAAGGGGTGTGCTTCGCCATTCTGACGCTGGTAGCCGTTTTTCTGTGGTGGCGCTGGCTAACGAGCCGTAAACAACTGCCGCAAGCTGAAGTTCTCAATCAACGAGGACAACAGTTAGTAGGACGCAGACTACGGCTGGAGTCAGCGCTGGTGAATGGTCGCGGCAATATTCGCATCGGCGATAGTAGCTGGCCAGTGGTGGCAGACAGTGATCTGCCTGCTGACAGTGAAGTCGTTGTGGTGGCCGTCGACGGTATTTTGCTAAAAATTCGCGCCAGTTAGTTTTTTTTACGGTAACAGCCTGCCAGATTATCAATAATCGGGCAGGCTGCACTGTCATCCCCCGGACAGGCTTGGGTCAGCGCCAGTAGCTGCTGGTGCATATCCTGTAGCGCCTGAATATGCTGCTCTATTTCTGCCACCTTATGTAGTGTTCGTGCCTTCACATCCGCGCTATGTCGCGTCGGATCGTTAAACAAATTCAGCAGCTCCTGACACTCTTCCAGATTAAAACCGACCTGGCGTGCTTTGCGTAAAAAGGTCAACTCATCTAACTGCTTCTGACCATAAGTACGATAACCGTTATCCGCCCGGTAAGCGGCGGTGACCAATCCTTTTTGTTCATAAAAACGAATCGCTTTACTGGTCAGTCCGGTTTTTTTTGCCACATCGCTAATATTCATTTTTTCTCCTTGACCTTGACCTTACTGGAAGGTTTAACCTTCACTATAGTTAGCTGAAGTTTCAATCAGGGTCAATACTGACCTTCCAACAGGAGTTTGCATATGTCACAGATAATCTTTCTCAATCTTGATGGCCTGACCTGCGGTCATTGCGTTAAACGTGTTAAAGAAAGCCTGGAAAAACGTGCTGATGTTGAACAAGCGGAAGTCACACAAACCCATGCCCGTGTAACGGGTAGCGCAACACCGGAAGCCCTGGTGGAAACAGTGAAAGAAGCGGGTTATGACGCCGAGGTGGCAAGCTTCCCAAAGGCTGATCCGCTGACAGAATCGTCAACTCCGTCGGAAGCCCTGACAGCGGATATCTCCTCCCTTCCGGCAAGTAGCAATGAAGATGACAGCCAGCAGTTACTGATTGGTGGTATGAGCTGTGCCAGCTGTGTCTCCCGGGTGCAAAATGCCTTGCAAAAGGTTCCGGGAGTCAGTCAAGCGCGGGTCAACCTGGCAGAGCGCAGTGCTCTGATAATGGGCACTGCTAGTGCAGAATCTCTGGTGCAAGCGGTTGCCAGTGCAGGCTACAGCGCGGAGGTGATTGAAGATGACCAGGAACGTCGGGAGCGCCAGCAAGAAACCGCCGATGCCGCAGTGAAGCGTTTTCGCTGGCAGGCTATCGTCGCTCTGATGGTAGGTGTGCCGGTGATGGTATGGGGAATGCTCGGGGACAATATGATGCTCTCCGAGAGTAACCACTCCATTTGGCTCACTATTGGTATTCTGACCCTGGCGGTGATGGTCTTCGCCGGGGGGCATTTCTATCGTAGTGCCTGGCGCAGCCTGATGAACGGTGCTGCCACCATGGATACTCTGGTGGCACTGGGAACTGGGGCGGCCTGGCTCTACTCCATCACCGTTAATATCTGGCCGCAATATTTCCCCATGGAAGCCCGGCATCTTTACTACGAAGCCAGCGCCATGATTATCGGTCTGATCAATCTCGGCCATATGCTGGAACAGCGTGCCCGTCAGCGCTCATCGAAAGCACTGGAGCGTTTGCTTGACCTGACACCGCCAACAGCACGCGTCGTCAGCGATGAAGGCGAAAAAAGACTACCGCTGGCTGAAGTCACCGCCGGAATGATACTGCGCTTAACCACCGGTGACCGGGTTCCGGTAGACGGTAAAATTACCCAGGGTGAAGGCTGGTTCGACGAAGCGATGCTGACAGGCGAGCCAATCCCGTTGCAGAAAGCAAAAGATGACAGTATCCATGCAGGAACCGTAGTTCAAGATGGTAGTGTGCTGTTTGAAGCTACCGCAATCGGCAGTCACACCACGCTATCACGTATTATTCGTATGGTGCGTCAGGCACAAAGCAGTAAGCCTGAAATCGGTCAACTGGCGGATAAGATCTCGGCTATCTTTGTTCCAGTCGTCGTCCTGATTGCGCTGTTTAGCGCCGCTATCTGGTACTTCTTTGGCCCAGCGCCGCAAATTGTCTATACCCTGGTTGTCGCAACGACAGTACTGATCATCGCTTGTCCTTGCGCCTTAGGCCTGGCAACGCCAATGTCGATTATTTCAGGTGTTGGACGGGCGGCAGAGTTTGGCGTGCTCGTGCGTGATGCCGATGCCTTACAACGCGCCAGTACCCTGGACACTATCGTATTTGATAAAACAGGTACGCTGACCGAAGGAAAACCTCAGGTCGTGGCGGTGAAAACAGCGACGGAGGTAGATGAAGCCCTGGCTTTACAGCTCGCAGCGGCTCTGGAACAAGGTTCCAGTCACCCACTGGCGCGAGCTATTATTGAAAAAGCAGCCCAGCTTCAACTGCCAGAAGTGAGTGCATTCCGTACACTCAGAGGTTTGGGTGTCAGTGGTGAAGTTCAGGGTCATAGTCTGTTACTCGGCAATAAAGCGCTACTTGCGGATCAAGGTATTGATACGCTTGAATTTGATAGCAGTATTGAAGAGTACGGTCACCAGGGTGCAACCCCTGTGCTGCTGGCGATAGACGGTAAAATTGCTGCCTTGTTTGCCATACGGGACCCACTACGCAGTGACAGCATCAGTGCTCTGGAGCGGCTGCACCGTCATGGCTATCGTCTGGTAATGCTAACCGGTGATAATCCAATTACCGCCAATGCTATTGCCAAAGAAGCCGGTATCGATGAGGTTATTGCTGGCGTGCTGCCGGATGGAAAGTCTGCGGTTATTAAAGCACTCCAGGAAAAAGGCCATCAGGTTGCCATGGTGGGGGATGGTATTAATGATGCTCCAGCGCTGGCACAGGCTGATGTCGGTATGGCGATGGGTGGCGGTAGTGATGTGGCGATTGAAACCGCAGCAATCACTTTAATGCGTCATAGCCTGACAGGCGTTGCCGATGCGCTGGCTATCTCCAAAGCGACACTGGGTAATATGAAGCAAAACTTGCTTGGGGCCTTTATCTATAACTCACTGGGGATACCCATTGCGGCTGGAGTACTTTATCCGTTAACCGGTACTCTGCTTAATCCCGTCGTTGCCGGGGCAGCCATGGCGCTCTCGTCCATTACGGTCGTCAGCAATGCTAACCGGCTGTTACGTTTTAAACCCAAAGATTAAGCATCACAAAAACACCCTGGAAACGGACAACCGTTCGTTTTCAGGGTAAAATTAATGCCAGGATAGTCTGAAAGATAACGATCCTGCTGGGAGGTATTTGCACCATTCAGGACAGGATAGTAGCATGGGTTTTTGCCGGGAATTTGCGACATGGTTTTATTTCAACGTCTTAGCTCCATATTTTCTCATCTGACCGCTACCGCATATCCCTGGCCTGCCATTGATGTTAGCCTGCCTGGCAAGCAACATTTGCATTTAGTCGGCAGTATTCATATGGGAACTCAGGATATGGCTCCCCTTCCCGCCCGTCTGCTTAAAAAACTACAACAGGCAGATGCCCTGATTGTAGAAGCTGATATCAGTGTCAGCGGTTCTCCATTTACCGAAATTACTCCCGAAGCCCCTCTTGAAACGCGCCTGGTACCTGAACATTACCAGCAGGTGATCGACCGGTGCTCTGAGTTTTTTATCCCACTGTCGATGATTGATACCGCCCCGATGTGGCAAGTCGCTCTCATTCTGCAAGCCCATCAAGCCCAAAAACTGGGACTTCGTGCCAACTATGGTATCGACTACCAGCTACTGGAAGCTGCACGTCAGAATGATATTGCTATACAAGAGCTGGAAGGTACGGAAAATCAGGTTGAGTTATTAACCGCTCTACCTAATGGCGGAATAACCCTGCTTAACGATACCCTGACTCACTGGCATACTAACGCACGTATGTTGCAAACTATGATTAGCTGGTGGCTGACAACAACAACGCCCAAAGACAATACCAGCCTTCCAGATACCTTCAGTGATGAACTTCATCAAATTCTTATCACGCAACGTAATATGCAATGGTGTACCTTTTTGCAAGAGCTGCCCCCAGGTCATTATGTGGTAGCTGTCGGAGCGTTACATCTTTTTGGCGAAGGAAATGTGCCCTCCTTATTAAAAGCAAAATAGCCTTAACATCATATATCCAAAATAATTCCAGTTGCTTGTAGGCGCAAAGAGAAGACAGTCGATGAGCACAGGCATACTATGTGATTAACTGTCCTCAATGCAGCAACACTCAAGCAACTTGAAGTGCGACGGGTATATAAAGAAGGAAGCCATGACACCAGCAGTAAAACTCCTCGAAAAAAAGGGTATTGCATTTACTCTGCATGCCTATGATCACGATCCTCAGGAGACCAATTTTGGTGATGAGGTGGTACGTAAACTCGGGCTCAATGCCGAACAGGTTTATAAAACGTTACTGGTAGCGATTAACGGGGATATGAAAACCCTGGCGGTCGCAGTGACTCCTGTCGCTGGATTACTGGACTTAAAGAAAGTGGCCAAAGCACTGAGAGCGAAAAAGGTTGAGATGGCAGACCCGATGATAGCTCAGCGTATTACGGGATATCTGATCGGGGGAATCAGCCCACTGGGGCAGAAAAAAAGCCTGCCAACGGTAGTCGATGCCTCTGCGCAAGAGTTTGCCAGCATCTTTATTTCCGGTGGCAAGCGTGGACTGGATATCGAAATAGCGGCAAGTGACCTGGCAAAGCTGCTGAGTGCACAGTTTACTGATATCGCTCGCCGCGACTAACCTCTTACGACCTTACTGCCAGCTAACTTCACCTTTTGGCTGGTAGTGCTCACTATCCAGTGGCGAGCTTTTCTCAATATATTGCTTCAGAACTTCTGCATCGACAAAACCGGTATTCACATAACCCGGTTTCCCTTCAATCACTGGGTAACCATCACCGCCCGTGGCATTAAAGTTCAGTGTAGCCATGCGGTAAGTTTTTGCCGGATCAACTGACTGTCCGTTGATTTTTAAATCCTGCAACTTACCATCTTTAGAAACAAAACTGACATTAGAGAACTGCGGGTAAGCACCTGAGTCAGGAGTTTTCTGAGCAACGGCAGTCAGATAATCCACGACCTCTTTACCGTTCATATCGATATACACCACGGTATTACCAAAAGGCTGCACTTTCAGAACATCTTTATAGGTAATTTCACCCGGTTCAATCGAGTCACGCACACCACCACCGCTCATCACCGCAAAATCTGCATTAGTGCGGGCCATTTGTGCCGCCAGTAGTAAGCGCCCCATATTGGTCTGCACAAAACGCACTTTACTGCGGTCACCTTCAAAATGACCATTAGTGCTACCGACAACACCTTTCAATGCCGCTTCACCTTTATCCTGGAATGGCGTCAGCAGGCCTAGCATTTTCTTATCTTCAGGAATGGCCGTGGTGTAGAGTACGCGCTCACTTTTCCCGCTTGCATCGGTTACTTTATGTTTCAGGTTAACAGGCAACAACTGGTAGTTCACCAGCTTCATTTCACCGTTGCGGAATTCATAGTCTGCGCGTCCGACATATTTGCCCCACTCATGGGCCTGAACAATCCAAGTCCCGTTCTGCCGATCCGGAGTACAAGGTGTGCCCGGAACGTAATCAGCTTGTTTTTGATTATCTGAAGCCATGCAGACTGGATTTTGTGAGTGACCACCCACAATCATAGTCAATGCACCTTCTGGCAGGCTACGAGCCATTTCAACATCACCTGGCGCATTAGAGCCATGATTACCGTTGTCATAATGCCCCATATGCGTTGCGGCAATAATCACGTCCGGTTTTTCTGTTTTCTTCAGCTCTTCAATCAGCTTTCCTGCTTCTACAGCAGGAGCACGAAATTCAATATCGGTGAAAAATGCGGGATTACCAATTTTAGCGGTATCATCGGTAGTCAGACCAATAACAGCAATTTTCACTCCTTGTGGGTCAAACAGCGCATAAGGTTTAAACAGACGCTCGCCAGTACTTTTTTGATAGATGTTGGCTGAAAGTAAGGGGAAGTTAGCCCATTTTTCCTGCTGACGAAGGACGCTCATGGGTTTATCGAACTCATGGTTACCAATTGCCATTGCATCATAGCCAATCATACTCATACCGCGAAAATCAGGTTCTGCATCCTGTAAATCCGACTCAGGAACGCCAGTATTAATATCACCACCAGACAGTAATAAGACACTGCCGCCTTTCTCGGCGACTTCTTTACGCACGTTATCAACTAAGGTTTTCTGTGCCGCCAGCCCATACTCACCATTTTCGTTTTGCCAGAAGCGACCATGATGATCGTTAGTATGAAGAATGGTGATGTTATAGGTTTTATCTTTTTCCCACGCTAATGCCTGGACACTGGTTAAGCTCAGGGCCGCCAGGAGTGCAGTAGCCACTTTTTTCTTTGATAAGAACATCGAAATATCTCCAGAGGAATATCGCCGCCATAAGTATTAGCCGCGAAAATATCAGTCAACGCACTATATCGCGATGACCACTTAACGTCGTGGCAAATTATTTAGATTTATGGCATAAGGCGCGGTTTTTGGTGGATTTTTCGATGAGAACACTATTTCATTACTCTTGAATTAAAGGTGTGAAAATTTCCTGCAAGATTGCTCCCCTTTAATTCTGATGAAAGAGGCTATCCTGGACGCTCAAAACACCCCCAGAAATAACCATGCTAATTATATGACTTTATTCAATAAGCATGCACAGGTATGTTAGAAGTCGTAGCGGGTGATAAATCACCTTCTTATATAGTTAACTTCAATCCTTGGTCTGACTTCCAGACAATACAAAGGATGATGGCATAATAATTAATATTGATAGGTTATTAATGGCAAGCTCTGACAACACACTTCCGGGGGCCACCTCGGCACAAAAAAAATCACGTACCGCCTTTGGTATTCTGGGGGCGATCAGTTTTTCACACATGCTGAACGATATGATTCAGTCGCTGATTCTGGCTATCTATCCGCTACTTCAGTCTGAGTTTTCACTTTCATTTATGCAGATAGGCCTGATAACGCTGACTTTCCAGCTTACCTCTTCCTTATTTCAGCCCTTGGTAGGCCACTATACCGACAAGCACCCTTTACCCTGGTCACTTCCTATCGGTATGTGCTTTACCCTCAGTGGTTTGATGCTTTTGGCTATAGCAGGAAGCTTTACGACCGTGTTACTGGCAGCTGCATTGGTGGGAACCGGGTCATCTATCTTCCATCCTGAGTCCTCAAGGGTTGCCCGTATGGCATCCGGTGGACGTCATGGACTGGCTCAGTCTATTTTCCAGGTAGGCGGCAATTTTGGCAGTTCACTGGGACCATTACTGGCTGCACTCATTATTGCACCTTACGGACAGGGTAACGTGGCCTGGTTTGGTCTTGCGGCATTACTGGCTATCGTCGTGTTGTTACAAATCAGCCGCTGGTATGCCGCCCAGCATCGTATTGCCAAAAGTCATCCTCCGGTCACCGTTATTGGTCCGCTTGAGCGTAATAAGGTGATACTGGCGATTTCCATTCTGCTGATACTTATCTTCTCTAAGTACTTCTATATGGCGAGTATCAGCAGTTACTATACTTTCTATTTAATCGATAAATTCGGGTTATCGATACAAAACGCCCAAATTCACCTGTTTGCTTTTTTATTCGCCGTTGCGGCAGGGACAATGATTGGTGGACCCGTTGGTGACAAAATCGGCAGAAAATATGTGATTTGGGGTTCAATTCTGGGTGTTGCTCCATTCACCCTTTTATTACCTTATGCTTCACTCTACTGGACGGGTGTGCTGACCGTCATTATCGGTTTTATTCTGGCATCGGCATTTTCGGCTATTCTGGTCTATGCCCAGGAGCTACTACCAGGACGTATCGGTATGGTTTCAGGACTCTTTTTTGGTTTTGCTTTTGGTATGGGTGGTCTGGGGGCTGCAGTTCTGGGCGTCATAGCTGACCATACCAGCATTGAATTAGTCTATAAAATCTGTGCATTTTTACCATTACTGGGGATTGTGACTATATTCCTACCCAATATCCGGCAGAAAGCCTAAACCCATTAGGCCAAAGCATTGCTTTGGCCTAATCTTGACCGTGCTTTGACCAAACCTTTCATCCCCGGATATGCAATTTTTGCTTGTCATAACTGCTCGAAACGTCAATCAGAGCCTTTTTTTCCCCGAAAAGTATTTTTTTTTAAATTTGTTCAATTTTTCATAAACGCTTTGGGTCAATTTGTCATAAACTATCCTTAAGAATTTTGGACCACCTGCCAAACCAAAAGGAGACGGAATGCATCACGCTACACCGCTTATCACCACCATTGTTGGTGGACTAGTGCTTGCTTTTATATTGGGTATGATCGCTAACAAACTCCGTATCTCTCCTCTAGTCGGTTATCTGTTAGCTGGGGTATTAGCTGGACCTTTTACACCCGGCTTTGTTGCTGATGCTAAACTGGCGCCTGAACTTGCAGAATTAGGGGTTATTCTGTTGATGTTTGGCGTTGGCCTGCATTTTTCACTAAAAGACTTAATGGCGGTAAAGGCCATTGCTATTCCCGGAGCTATTGCGCAGATCACCGTCGCAACATTACTGGGAATAGCACTCTCCGCAATGATGGGTTGGTCACTAATGACCGGCATCGTATTTGGTCTCTGTTTATCGACTGCCAGTACCGTAGTACTGCTCAGAGCACTTGAAGAACGACAATTAATAGACAGCCAGCGAGGACAGATAGCTATTGGTTGGTTGATTGTTGAAGACTTGGTGATGGTTCTGACTCTGGTACTGTTACCCGCTATCGCCAATATGCTGGAAAAAGGTGACGTTGGATTTGTCACTCTGAGTCTGGATATGGCCATTACTATTGGTAAGGTCGCCGCATTTATCGCGCTGATGCTGCTGGTAGGACGTCGTCTGGTACCCTGGATTCTGGCACGTAGTGCAGCCACAGGCTCCCGTGAACTGTTCACCCTTTCGGTTCTGGCGATGGCGCTGGGAATAGCCTTTGGTGCCGTTGAACTGTTTGATGTCTCCTTTGCCCTTGGTGCATTCTTTGCTGGTATGGTGCTCAATGAGTCTGAGTTAAGCCACCGTGCAGCACACGATACCTTGCCGTTACGCGATGCATTTGCAGTCTTGTTCTTCGTTTCCGTTGGTATGCTGTTTGACCCTTCAATCTTGATTGAGGAACCGCTGGCAGTCCTGGGAACCCTGGTTATCATTATCTTTGGTAAATCTCTGGCTGCATTTTTCCTGGTGCGAATGTTTGGTCACTCGCAACGAACAGCCTTAACCATTGCCACCAGTCTGGCGCAAATCGGTGAGTTCGCCTTTATTCTTGCTGGTTTAGGTATGGTACTGGGTCTACTGCCGCAAACCGGGCAAAACCTGGTTCTGGCTGGCGCTATTCTGTCTATCATGCTGAACCCGATTCTGTTTGCCATTCTTGAACGTTATCTGGATAAAACAGAAACGCTGGACGAACAGACGTTTGAAGAAGCCATTGAAGATGAAAAACAGATCCCGGTCGATATCTGTAATCATGCTGTGCTGGTAGGATTTGGCCGAGTAGGTCGTTTACTGGGTGAAAAACTAATTGCTCAGGGAACGCCTATGGTGGTGATTGAAATGTCACGTACCCGGGTTGATGAACTGCGTGGGCGGGGCATTAATGCCGTTCTGGGTAATGCTGCCAGTGAAGAGATCATGAATCTGGCGCATCTTGACTGTGCCCGTTGGTTATTGCTGACGATCCCGAATGGTTACGAAGCGGGTGAAATTGTCACCTGTGCACGTGAGAAATGCCCGGATATCGAAATCATCGCCAGAGCACATTATGACGATGAGGTTGACTATATTACTGAACGTGGTGCTAATCATGTGGTCATGGGTGAGCGTGAGATAGCAGCAACTATGCTGGGTATGTTGCCAAAACCTCTACCGCAGGAACAAACTATAGCGTCCTGATATTCTGGCTGCTTCAATTAAGATAAAGGCGGGTCATATTGACCCGCCTTTATTATTTAACGATCCCAGTAAGACTCCTCCAGGCTATCTTCCCGCTCTGGTAGCCCACGCATCAATCTCGGGGAGTGTTGATTAAGAACCTGGTAGCTGACACGGTTGGCATACTTACAGACTTGGGCCAGTGAAGAGTAGGTTAGCCAGGTATGCTGATGTTTACTTGAGTTCGGCACGTTACTGCGGTGATAGTTATTGGCAGTAATGTCATGTAGCAACGCAGCCAGAGCGCCGTCTCCCGCACCGTTAGTATTCATGATTTTCTCAGGCCCGCCCATATAAGGGGCAATATGCGAATAAACTCGCAGTGGTTCCTGACAATCCTTCAAACGTTTCGCACGACTAAACTCATACTGATTAAATTCAGCAATAACACCGGGTAATAGGGGATGCTGAGTATTACGCTTAGTACTTTCTTCAGTATATCCAGCCATATACAGCCCCGCCGGACCTGCGGTACAGAGAACCAAATCGACCCAATCAAGCGCTTTATCAGCGGCCAGCAACGGATCGCTTTCACCCGTGAGTGCCTCCCCTTCTTCTTCATTCATCGCCAGAATGGAGATATTATCGCGTAAGAATGTCTGCCACCATTCCGGGTTTTCGGCAATCACGAATTTAGTACCCAGAGTCAGTACCACTGGAACATCATGTTTTTTCGCAAGATGAATGGCGCGCATCGTTGCCTCAGCCATCGGCTCATCTGGCTTGCAACGTACCAAATAGGAAGTGAGTACCAACGCAGATGCACCCGCGATAACTTCTTCAGGAATACTGTCAGGACGCAGCTGATTCATATGCCCCGGGCTGATAGCGAACGTTCGCTCACCCTGCTCACTGATCAGAGTGAAACAACGCCCTATCGCCCCTGGAATGCCCTGGAGATAGTTGAGGTCGGTACGGCTGGAGGTATTACAAAGATAACGGTAGGCGTAGCTACCTATCTCAATATTACTGCACATGACGCCCAACAGAACTGAGCGATCGTCTGCCAGTACAGAGTAGTTATGCATCGTATTGCCGATGGTTCCACCCGCAAACTGATGAGTAATCAGATTATTATTGATCAGTTCCTGATACAGAGCATCAGCAACATCGTCTTCAATGACCAGCGAATGCCCCAGACTGAGCCCGTAGCGCCGAATAAAGTCATCGTCTACTTTCGCTTCAATATCAACCAAGGTCTGGTCGATACCGACGACCCAGGAGGTACTATTTTCAGCCTCAGACTGAACTTGTTTCAGTAACGGATCGCGGGCGCTTACCGGGAAATAATGTTTGGACTTTCGTTTACCGGGAAATTTCATGATGTTATTTTAAACAGACCAATAAGACGGAGAATGGTAGCACTCTCCGCCCCTGGATCCTATTTAACGAAAGCGTTCTGTCAGCGCTATCATCATTTTAATATGCTCAGGTGAATCATTCAGGGCTGGAATATATTCATATTTCACACCACCGGCTTCAATAAACACTTCACGATTCTCTACCATCATCTCTTCGAGCGTCTCCAGACAATCCGCAGAGAATCCCGGACACATCACCTGAATATGTTTCACGCCTTTTCCTGCCAGCATTTTGAGCGTTTCATCGGTATAAGGCATAAGCCATGGTTCACGACCGAAACGTGACTGATAACTCATCATCAGTCGTTCTGGCGGTAACCCGAGGTAGTTCAGTAAAGCGTGGGTGGTATCACGGCAACGCTGAGGGTAGTCATCTCCTTCATCAGCAAAACGCTGAGGAATGCCATGATAGGAAAGCAGTAAGATATCTGGCTCACCATGTTCAGCAAAAGAACGTTTCACTGAGCTTGCTAAGGCCTCGATATAGGTTGGCTCGGTCGCATAGTCACGAATGAAAGAGATAGCCGGCAGACTACGAGAATCAGCAAAAATACGACCTAGTGCATCCCAGACTGCGGCAACCGTCGAGCAAGAGTATTGAGGATATAACGGTAGTACGATGATATGGTTCACATGATGTGTCAGCAGCTCATCGACGGCACTCTTCAGAGAAGGTTCACCGTAACTCATTCCTAACACAACAGGGGTGTCAGGTAACTGTTCAGCCAGCGCTTTTTTCTGACGCTGACTGTAAACCAGTAACGGGGAACCTTCATCCATCCAGATGGATTGATAGAGTTTTGAGACTCGTCCGGAACGCAGGGGCAAAATAACGCCCCGCAGCAGGGGCCACCATAGGATACGTGGAACATCAACCACTCGACGATCACTGAGAAACTGACATAAGTAACGTCTGACAGCAGGTGCGGTTGGCGCGCTGGGAGTACCCAGATTGGCCAGCAAGATACCTATTTTTTCCTGACTCATTATCATCCCTCATTATTCAATTGCCATGATTGTAGCGTAAATGGTCGTTTTACCCATCAATTACAACAAAAGCCGAATTTTGGGCAAAAAAATACCAGAGTCACCCCTGGTATTTTTATTCTCGTTAACTTAACCGAGGATTTTTTCCAGTTCTGTACGAACAGCATCGACAGTCTGTGTACCGTCAATTTTCGCGTACTGAGTATTCCCAGCTTGCGCTTCCTGCTGATAGTAACCAATCAGTGGCGCTGTCAGCTGATGATATTCAACCAGACGCTTACGTACGGTTTCTTCTTGATCGTCTTTACGTGTTGTCAGCTCTTCACCTGTGACATCATCCTGGCCTTCAATCTTCGGTGGATTGTGTTTCACATGGTAGACACGACCTGATCCCGGATGAACACGACGCCCCACAATACGATCAACGATAAGGTCATCTGGCACATCAAATTCGAGTACAAAATCAACATTGATACCGGCTTCTTTCATAGCATCTGCTTGCGGGATGGTACGAGGAAAACCATCCAGCAAGAAACCGTTACGGCAATCTTCCTGCGCAATGCGTTCTTTCACCAGAGCAATGACCAGTTCATCTGTTACCAGTTTGCCTGCATCCATGATGCTTTTGGCAATATTACCCAGTTCTGAACCAGATTTGACCGCGGCACGTAACATATCACCGGTAGAAATTTGCGGAATCCCGTATTTCCCCATAATGAATTGAGCCTGAGTCCCTTTACCTGCACCCGGAGCACCGAGCAGAATAATACGCATTGCGTAATTCCCCATACGTTTAAATATTTACACCCGTCATGCTTCAAACTGCCAGGGAATGACCTGAGCTTAAGCGTGCTTAATCACATAGTCGGTCTATGTTTATCGACATTCTTGGCTCTGTGCCTGGAAGCAAATTGAATTATTCAGGGTAAAGATAAAATTAGAAGTGAAAACCATACCACTAAAGGAGGTATCATCACAAGAAAGGGAGCGTCTGACAGTCGCTTTAGATTTACTGATACCTGCTGAATCGTTACCTTCTGGTCGAATATTCCTCCCCCAGACGGGGGAGGAATAAAAACGATACTACAGGTTACGAAACCAGTAGCTGGTTCATGCGACGAATAAACAAGTTCGGGTCTTCCAGCTGACCACGCTCAGCCAGCAATGCCTGATCCAGCAGTAACTCAACCCACTCACCAAACAGGGTATCGTCCTGGGTATCTGCGACACGTTTCACTAATGGGTGATCCGGGTTCAGTTCAAAGATATATTTAACTTCAGGAACAGCCTGGCCTGCTGCCGCAAACAGTTTCGCCATCTGAGTACTCATATCGTTACTGTCGGTAGTAACAATCGCTGGCGTATCGGTCAGACGGTGCGTTAAACGAACCTCTTTAACACGCTCACCCAGCATGGTTTTGACACGCTCAACAAACGGCTCCAGTGCTTTTTCTGCTTCTTTCGCCTGTTCTGTTTCTTCGTCAGCCAGTTTTTCCAGTGACTCATCTGTTTTGCTGACAGACTGGAAGGATTTGCCATCAAACTCGGTCAGATAGCTCATCATCCACTCATCGATACGATCGGAAAGCAGCAGGACTTCAATGCCTTTCTTACGCAACAATTCCAAATGTGGGCTGCTCTTCGCCGCTGCATAGCTGTCTGCGGTGATGTAGTAAATCTTTTCCTGACCTTCTTTCATGCGTGCAACATACTCGGCAAGCGCCACGGTTTGCTCTGAAGAGTCAGTGTGAGTGGTAGCAAAACGTAATAGCTTAGCAATCGCTTCCTGGTTTGCGTTATCTTCGGCAGGCCCTTCTTTCAGTACCAGACCGAAGCTCTTCCAGAAAGTCTGGTATTTATCGTTGTCTTCTTTAGCCAGTTTATCCAGCATCTGCAACACACGTTTGGTTAATGCGCTACGCAGATTTTGTGTCACACGGCTGTCTTGCAGAATTTCACGCGAGACGTTGAGTGGCAGGTCGTTAGAGTCTATTAATCCGCGGACAAAACGCAGGTAATTTGGCATAAACTGTTCGGCGTCATCCATGATAAATACACGCTGTACATACAGTTTCAAACCATGTTTATGATCGCGATTCCACATATCAAAAGGAGCCTGGGATGGGATATATAACAGGCTGGTATATTCCTGTTTCCCTTCCACACGGTTATGGCTCCAGGTCAGTGCGTCAGTATAATCGTGGGAAATATGTTTGTAGAATTCCTGATACTCATCATCACTGACATCTGACTTGCTACGCGTCCACAAGGCTTGTGCCTTGTTAATTTTTTCCCAGCTCACCACGGTTTCGCCGTCGTTCTCTTCCTGATGTTCAATTTCCACCGGCAGAGCAATATGATCTGAGTATTTACTGATGATAGAGCGGACACGCCAGTCATCGAGGAATTCATCTTCACCTTCACGCAAGTGTAAGGTAATTTCAGTTCCACGGTCGGCTTTAGTGATATCAGCGACGGTATATTCACCCTCACCCGCTGATTCCCAGAATACGCCCTCTTCAGCGCTCGCACCCGCTGCTCGGGTACGTACGGTAACTTTGTCTGCTACGATAAAAGCAGAATAGAACCCAACCCCGAACTGGCCAATCAGCTGGCTGTCCTTGGCCTGATCTGAGCCCATCGACTCAAGGAATGATTTGGTACCCGATTTGGCAATGGTACCCAGATGGTCAATAACTTCTTCCCGAGTCATACCAATGCCGTTGTCAGCGATGGTCAGAGTCCGCTTCTCTTTATCGAAAGATACGCGAACATGTAACTCGCCTTCACCCTGATACAAGCTGGTATCTGACAGCGCACGGAAACGTAATTTATCTGCCGCATCAGAGGCGTTGGAGATCAGTTCACGCAGGAAGATTTCTTTATTTGAATAAAGAGAGTGGATCATCAGGTGCAGAAGTTGTTTTACTTCAGACTGGAAGCCGCGAGTCTCTTGTCCTTTCATGGTCATTGATACCTCAACAAAATCAAATGGGGGTAATACAAACGTTGAGGGAGATATGGTAACGATTTGTGCTTTTTCAAGCATTCAGGAACAAAAATCCTCTGATATTTTGGTTAAGCAATAAAACGAATCACTTTTAACCCCTCATCATGAAGGGCTGTATGGTGAAAGAATTATTATCCTGAACAAATTAAAACTGAATCTTACGACGCCCCAGCAGAGAGTGTGAAAGTGTCGTGCCGTCAACCATTTCCAGCTCACCACCTACCGGAACTCCATGAGCAATGCGGCTGGCTTCCACCCCATGATGTGAGCATAACTCAGCAATGTAGTGTGCCGTTGCCTCCCCCTCTACAGTCGGGTTGGTGGCGAGAATAATTTCTTTAATATTCTCACTTTCCAGACGCTCTTCAAGACGCCCCAGACCAATATCATTCGGCCCGATACCATCGAGTGGTGACAGATGCCCCATCAAAACAAAGTAGCGACCAGAGAATTGCCCTGTCTGTTCAATCGCATGAATATCTGCGGGTGTTTCTACCACACAAATCTGACCATTTTCCTGGCGACGAGGGTTCGCACAAATAGTACATATCTCTTGCTCGGTAAAGGTACGGCAGTCAGCGCAATGACCAATTTCTGACATCGCACGCGTCAGCGCCTGTGCCAGGCGCATACCACCGCTGCGGTCGCGTTGTAATAAGGTAAAAGCCATGCGCTGAGCGGATTTAGGCCCGACGCCAGGCAGGCAACGTAACGATTCCATTAAGGCTGTAAGTAACGGGCTGGTTTGCATGGTTCAACTATCTAAAAACAAAGTGGCCTCTAGCGTATCATCAGCCTCACAGCCATAGCAAAAGATTAACCCGCTAAATAAATCCTCTCTGCGGTCCAATTCTGCCAATTCGGTATACAACAAGTTAACTGGTTTTCTGCCCCGCGCGACGGCTTACGTCTGTCGTATAGTCTATACCCGCCATACTTCAAGTTGCCTGGGCATTGCATGCGCAAAGCAACTCGAAGTATGACGGGTATATATCACGATTGATAAAGCAGGCGAGCGGGCATTTCTGAGTCAGAGAAAGTTCAGACTTCACCTATTGTTTAATTAATCCCGGACGGCACGTACTCTTGCCTTAACAGGGCATAAACCAGCTCATCCCCCCACTGGCCATTAAAACGGTCGTTCTGGCGAAAGTGTGCCTCTTTACGCATTCCTAAGCGTTCAGCGATACCGACAGAGCTATGGTTATCTGCATCCAGACGGGCAAAAATACGGTGGAACCCGGCTTCATTAAAACCTGATGCCATTACCGCTGCGACCGCTTCAGTGGCATAACCTTTCCCGGCATAAGCAGGGTTAAAGATATAGCCAATTTCTGCCTGCAATGCGGCCTGACTTGCTAGCTTCAGCAGAACTTCGCCTATCAGTTCATCACTCTCTTTTAGAGTCACGGCGTAATACAAGGTATCGCCATCATTATTCAGCGCAGAATGGATGGCACTGGATAACTTTTCTGCTAATTGTCCTGGCTCTGGTGGCGGCGCATATAAATAGCGATACACTTCCGGGAGACAATGATATGCCCCATAGGCAACAAGATCCTGTGGAGTAAATCTGCGTAACCGTAAGCGGTCAGTAATAATAGGAAAAATCATTGGGAACAATACAACACCTTTCAGACATTAAAAATAATGAGTGCACCATTCTATTTTTATTAATTTAAATCTCCAGTAAAAAAAATCACTTTAATTAAAAATTTACTTTAATTTTCATTATTATCAAAACATTTATCCATGGCATACAAATAGCATTTGATCATTTGTAGCACCCTATTTTGTAGCTTGTCAGAAAATTGATTAGGATGACGCTATCAAATATTTCAGCACCTGAGTGAAAGGGAAAAATAATGTTACAAGGAAAAAGAGTTGTTGTGACTGGCGGCGGTCGTGATTTTGGTCGTGCTTTATCTATCTGGCTCGCACGGGAAGGTGCCGAGGTGGATCTGTGCAGTCGAACTTTGGCTCAAGCACAGTCAACGGTCGACCAAATTCATACCGAAGGGGGCAAGGCTAAGGCATATCTTTGTGACATCACCGATATGCAGGGAGTACAACAGTTTGCCCGCGCTCTGGCGATTAATGTTAAACCGATTGATATTCTTGTTCTCAGCGCTGCGCAATGGCTGGAAGGTGGTTTAGCCCAGGGTGAGCAGGATGAAGACATTATCAGTACTATTAACTCTGGTTTGACCGGGTCAATTTTACTCACCAAGGCCCTGCTACCGTATATGAATCGAGAACAAGGTAGCGATATTATTGGTATGGTTTCAGTATGTGGCATTCCCTATTTCACCCGCTCCATTGCTCACCCGGCATTTTTTGCCGCCAAACAAGGTATGGGTGGTTTTTTAAATACCATTTCAGAAAAGTTAGCGACTGAAAATATCCGTGTAACGGCGCTTTATCCGCCAGATTTTGACACTGCTGACCCAAATGAAGAGCCACCTCATCAGACAAGCAGTGGACAGTCATTACTTAACGGACATTCAATATGGCAAACCATTAAATTTGTCGTATCACAACCACGAGGTTGCCATATTAGTGCGATTTATTTCCAGGGTCCTGATCGCGAAACCGTCGCCCGACTTGAGAAATACGCATAGCCAGAAAGCAAAAAGCGAGAACCCAATGAGGCTCTCGCTTTTAGATAATAAGTTGAAGACCAGAGAGTCTTCAGGCAAGTATCAGAATGGCATTTTAAAACCAGGAGGTAGCTGCATTCCGCTAGATACGCCAGCCATTCTCTCTTTCTGTGCTTCAGCAATGCGGCGTGCAGCATCATTAAATGCAGCAGCAACCAAATCCTCAACCATTTCTTTGTCGTCTTCCATCAAGGTAGGATCAATTTCCACCCGACGGCAGTTATGCGCGCCATTGATGGTGACTTTAACCAGACCCGCACCAGACTCGCCGGTCACTTCCATTTTGGCGATTTCTTCTTGAGCTTCGGCCATTTTTTCTTGCATCTGCTGGGCCTGCTTCATCAGGTTACCCAGACCGCCTTTTCCAAACATAATTATCTCTCTTTCGTCGGGCCATCGGTCGCATTATACGATTGTGGCTATCAGGGGTTTATATTATGCCGCCTGTAAAATGACATATTACACAGGGCGAATACTATCGTCATCCAGCACGGCATCAAAGAATCTTTTTATCGTTTGGATATTGCTATCACTATTCAAAGACTCACGTGCTTGCTCTAGTTTCTCTTCATAAATAGCCTGACGCCATTCCAGTGGCGTACGTTGTGTCAGGTTATCGTCTTCAATAATCGTTAATTCAATCGTCTCACCCTGCAACTGGCTGAGTGCCTCAGCCAGTGCTTTTTGTGCGCTTGCAGAGTTCAGGTGCCGCAAGGCAGGTCGCAGGTATAAACAAATCTGCTGGCCTTGCTGCTCTTTCCAGGCATTCAGTGCCAGTTGCTGTACTAGCTTAGGAAGCTGCAGCTGCTCTATTTCTGCCGACCAGCTATCACGCAAAGCCGCTTCCTGAGCGAGTTTCAGTGCCAGTTCAGGCGTTTTTTCATGCTCAAGCGCTTTTTTTAACGCTTTAGGCGTCGCAACAGGTTCAACAATCTCTTCGCTGACCACTTGTGAGGTCCAGCGATAAGCCTCAGGCTTAGCTATAATCTCTGGTTTTGATGAGACTGACGATGCTGCAGAGGCCTGAATACGCTCAGTCACTGATGCAAGGCGTTCTGTCGCGGAAAGTTTCGCCGACCGCGCTACACCAAGCGCAGCCGGCTCACTCTTTTTTGTTTTATCAGTTCCTTGCTGGCGAAGTAGCTGATTGCGTGCCTGCAAAATCTGGTTGGTACTGTCCGATAACGGGTGTACCTCACGTTCCACAGAAGCGACGGCCGCTTGCCCGGTGGCCACTGATGCTGTTGGCTGCACCGCACTCAATGGCGTCAATGAGGGGGAATGCCGCTCACTCGGTTGCGGCGCATAGCTCACTTCGGGTTCAGGTAACGGTTTCTGCGGATGAAATGCTAGCGCGCGCAACAGAGTCATTTCAACACCCATACGCCGTGAGGGTGCCCAAGGCAGTTCTTTGCGACCAATTAGCAACGTCTGATAATAGAGCTGCAAATCTGCGGGCGGAATTGTTCGCGCCAACTCACGCATCCGAACTTCAATCGCCGCCATATCGTTACCTAAGGCTGCCGGGGAGAGTTGGATCATCGCAAGTCGATGGAATAAAGACGACATTTCAACCAACAAGCTTTCCCACTCAACACCGCGAGAGGCGACATCATTAAGCAAAGACATCACGCGTTGACCGTCAGCCAGCACAATCGCTTCTATCAGAGAAAGGGCCTGGCTATCGTCCAGTGTTCCCAGCATAGCGCTAACGGCAGCAGTAGTAACCTGACCATCACCGCTGGCAATCGCCTGATCGGTTAAGCTTAATGCATCACGTAAACTACCATCAGCAGCCCGAGCTAATAATTGTAAGGCGCGGGAATCATGAGCAATATTCTCTTTGCCCAAGATGTATTCCAGTTGTTTCCCGATTTGGTCAACATCCAGCGCTTTTAGATGGAACTGCAGACAACGGGACAAAATAGTGACCGGTAGTTTCTGCGGGTCGGTGGTTGCCAGCAAAAATTTCACATGGGCAGGTGGCTCTTCAAGCGTTTTTAGCAACGCATTGAAGCTATGGCGGGACAGCATGTGAACTTCGTCAATCAGATAGACTTTAAAGCGACCCCGGGCGGGCGCGTACTGTACGTTATCCAGCAGGTCACGGGTATCTTCGACTTTAGTGCGTGAGGCGGCATCAATTTCTATCAGGTCGACAAATCGCCCTTGCTCTATTTCACGACAGTTATCACATACACCACAAGGCGTAGCGGTGATGCCTGTTTCGCAATTCAGTCCTTTCGCCAGTAAACGGGCAATCGATGTTTTTCCTACCCCACGGGTTCCGGAAAAAAGATAGGCATGATGAATACGCCCCAGCGTTAAACCATTCGCTAATGCGGTCAGTACATGTTGCTGACCAACAACATCAGCAAAAGTTTGTGGGCGCCATTTGCGGGCTAAGACCTGGTAGCTCATCTGGGATTCAGCTCTGATTCGCGGGAAAAAGGTAACTCAAAGAAGGCCATGCTACCACAAGCCTCACCCTATGGGCGAGTAAGGCTTATCACTCTTTCAGTGAAGAAAAAACAGGAACTGTTACCTGAATCGCTCGCTCTGTGCGACGACTAAGCCCTGTTCGGTAATTATCGGCTTAAGTTCAATTCAAATAGAGATGAGAAAACTTCACTGGTAAAGCAACCTTCTAGTTGATAGCGTTGCTTTTACAATAGGATAAACAAAAAATAAACCGCAGAACCTCATCAAAAACGGTACCTGAAACATTAAAAACAGGCACTTCGCTGCCAGGAGCATAAAGATGTCCACCCGCGACAAGTTGCTTGAACTTGCTAACACGCTTATCCAGAAAAATGGCTTTGAAGGTTTCAGTTATGCCGATCTGGCTCATGAGCTGGGAATCCGTAAGGCCAGTATCCACCATCATTTTCCGACCAAAACCTGCCTCGGTTTGGCCTACTGTGAATATAAGCGTGAAACCTTCAACGCACTTGAAGTTAAGATACTGACTCTTCCTGCTGGCTCTGAACAGCTACAGGGTTATCTGGATGCCTTTTCCGGCTGCATCCGTGATGGTGAAATGTGTGGCGTATATGCCATGCTTTCTGACAGTAATCTATTCACACCTGAACTGAAAATAGCAGTCGGGGAGCTTGCCGCTTATGAGTTACATATTCTTACCAGGATCCTGCAACGGGGTAGAGATTCGGGGGGATTAATATTCAACACCTCAGCACAGGATATGGCGATAATCGTGTGTAACTCGCTCAAAGGCGCCCTTCTGCTCAATAGAATGCCTCCTCACGATTCCTGCGAACGCACAGTACAGGCCCTGATACAGCATCTCAGTTCTCGCTAAAAAGTAGTCCGTTTATTAAAATTAATCCTATTTATAATAAATAGATTAATGTTATTACTTGCAAGCCTACCTACTGAATGGTAGCTTCGATTTAACGGTAAGGTTGAGAGCAACACAAAAAAAGGATAATCACCATGACCAGACAGTACAATAAAGACCCTAAACAGCTTGAAAAACTCAATGAGATTCAGTTCAACGTTACCCAGAAAAATGCCACTGAGCGTCCATTCACGGGTGTTTACGATGACTATTTTGAAGAGGGTCTGTACGTAGATATCGTTTCCGGTGAACCGCTATTTACCTCACTGGATAAATTTGACTCGGGCTGCGGCTGGCCAGCATTTAGTCGCCCGGTGGATAACAACGTCCGTGATATCAGTGACCGGAGTCATGGCATGATCCGTACCGAAGTTCGCTCCCGTCACGGAGACAGCCATCTGGGCCATGTCTTCCCGGACGGGCCACAGGAAACAGGCGGCCTGCGCTACTGCATCAACTCTGCGGCATTACGCTTTATTCCCAAAGCAGCGCTGACAGCGGAAGGCTATAGTGATTACCTGCCTTTATTTGAGAAGGGAGAAAAACATGAAAACTGATGTAGCCATTCTTGCTGGCGGTTGCTTCTGGGGAGTTCAAGAACTGCTGCGTAAGCTGGACGGAGTTATCAGCACAGAAGTCGGGTATACCGGCGGTCGAAATGACTCTCCAACGTACAGCTATCATCCTGGTCATGCAGAAGCAGTCAGAATAGAATTTTTATCCGCTACGCTGAGCTATCGGGATCTGCTGAAGTATTTCTTTCAGATCCATAATCCGACGACACGTTTTCGTCAGGGCAATGATGTAGGCTCCAGCTATCGCTCAGCCATTTTCTACTTATCTGAAAACCAGAAAGCGGAGGCTGAAAAGCTGATAACGGAAATGGATGATTCAGGCATCTGGCCCGGCCCCGTGGTAACAGAGGTGAAAGCAGCAATACCATTCTGGTCTGCCGAGCCTGAGCATCAGGATTATTTGCAGAGAAACCCGAACGGCTATACCTGTCATTTTGAGCGTCATGACTGGCAGTTACCCACAAAAACGAGTTGAGATATATCACAAAAGCCTCCTTGTAAGGAGGCTTTTAATTTTTTGATAATGAATGAAAAATACGATCTTTCTTTATGATTAGTGGCCTGGGAATGGCACCAGACTAAAAATATTAAGACCCATTTTCTCCAGGCGCTGTTCGCCGCCAAGATCAAATAAATTGATAACAAAAGCGGCCTCGGTGACTTCGCCTCCGAGACGACGAATTAATTTAACGGTTGCCTCAATCGTTCCACCCGTTGCCAGCAGATCATCAATGACTAGCACTTTATCGCCAGCTTTAATCGCATCAACATGAATTTCCAGCTTGTCAGTGCCGTATTCTAGCTCGTAGCTTTCTGACAATGTTTCACGTGGTAATTTATTCGGTTTACGTACTGGAACAAATCCTACTCCCAGCCCAAGCGCAACAGGTGCTCCGAACAAAAAGCCACGGGCTTCAGTACCGACCACTTTGGTGATACCCGCATCTTTAAATTGGGATACTAATAGCTCAATACTGAGCGCGTAGGCTTTCGGATCTTCCAGCAAGCTGGTAACGTCACGGAATAAAATGCCCGGCTTTGGATAGTCTTGGACGCTTTTAATACTGTTTTTGAGATACTCAAGCTGCTGCACGGTCGCGGTCATCGATTTATGCCTGCTAAAAACATGATACTAGTCAGGGTACGCTTTCAGTTCATTATTGAACCCAGCAGTTTTTAACCCGCCGTACCCATGCCCGAAAACGCTCGAATTTACTGCCTGTCGGCAATAATTGCAACTTCGTTGGCGAAGGTTATTACTTTTCAGCCCCTGCCGCGCAGTAAATTAAAGGATAGCATCCGTTTTTCGCTAGCGAATATAATCGGAGCAATTAAGAGAGGTTCACAGGTGAACACTACTTCACTGTTACAAGCACTACGTACGCGAATTGAAGAGCTGGCCGTGGCCATCGCTCCCCTCTCCCACCAACGCGCTTCGCAAGCTCGATTTGACAGAAAGCTCTTTGCGACACACAGCACACAGTTAAAAGATTACCTGCTGGAAGTTCGAATGAATATGGATAAACTCCAGTATAGTGTTGAACAGGCAAGAACAGACCAGGTCGCTTTTCTGGCTGAAAAACTGGTTGTACAGCTTGCTGCCTTGCAAAGAGAACTCGCAACTAAAGAGTTGCGTAAAAGTGAACGACAGCTACCTGAAGCGGAAAACTATTACCAAAAACTGGCTACTCATCAGGATTATGAACGTCGTCTACAAACGATGATTAATGACAGAGAAAGCCAACACGCGGTACAAACAACGCTGATTGGGCAACAGAAATTACAACGTGAAATTCTCGCGCTAGAAGGTCGTTTACAGCGATGCAGACAAGCCTTGGCTCGTCTGGAACGTGTTATCGAACGCCGGGAACGTGGTCTGGGTTAAATTTTACCTGCTCAAGAGAAACCGATGTCATTAGAGAATGCTGCAGACGAAGTCAAATTGGCGGTCGATTTAATTATGTTGCTTGAACAACACGCTATTCCAACGGATACCGTGCTAAAAGCTCTGGAAATCGTACAGCAGGATTTTTTACGTAAAAAAGAACAATCCACGATAAGTGCTGAGTGATAAAACAGATTTACACTCACCCTTTTCTACTCACTATCCGTTGGGCCTTCATCGGCAAAAAAACGAACATCACAGATGCTCTTTACATAGCTTTACGGTTTAATTTGACCACAGTGCTTCGCACGCTGAAGTGTCGGACAAAAGCGAAACATTTCCAACAAAATAGCAACATAATCAGCAGCATTTCTGTGTAAATCAAAGCTATCTGGGGCTATCAACCAGTTCTCAATCAAACCGGAGATATAACTACGCATCGTTATTACTGCATGGGATAAACTAAGGTTAACAGGAAGATACCCGGCATCGATGCAACGTTGTAAACTGGCTTCAATGCGCTCATTCCCTTCCATATAAAGAGCACGTCGCGCGTCTTGCAATACTGCAAGTTCACCAACAAATTCACATTTGTGAAAAATAATTTCTGTCATTAACCGTCGACGCTCTTCTGAAACGGTCGCCTGTAGGATATAAATAAGTAATTCTCTGATGACAGAAAGTGGATCGTCCGGGTATTTTGCCTGATACTCAATTTCTATATCGCTAATACTGGATTCTGTAAGCTTCCAGATTTCGTTGAACAATTCCGACTTATTTTTGAAATGCCAATAGATAGCCCCGCGCGTGACACCAGCAGCCTGTGCAATGTCGGCGAGCGAAGTCGCGGATACGCCGTGTTGCGAGAACAGTATAATCGCCACGTCGAGGAGATGCTGTCGGGTTTCAAGCGCTTGCGCTTTAGTTTTTCGTGCCATATGTCAGTGAATATGCGAGCGTCAGATTTACATACATTTGTGAATGTATGTAACATAGCACGACGACAAGATAAACACAGTAGTGGGATTGTGGGCATTTGCTCCATTGAACTAACGTTGAATTCGGACACTTGAGGTTTACATATGAACAAAAACAGAGGGTTTACGCCTCTGGCGGCAGTTCTGATGCTTTCAGGCAGCTTAGCGCTTACAGGATGTAACGAAAAAGAAAGCCAACAAAGTGCGCCGCCCACCCCTGAAGTGGGTGTAGTAACTTTGAAAAGCGAACCTTTGCAAATAACCAATGAGCTTCCGGGGCGTACCAGCGCCTATCGTGTTGCGGAAGTTCGTCCCCAGGTAAGCGGAATCATTCTCAAACGTAACTTCACTGAAGGTAGCGATGTTCAGGCTGGTGTATCACTTTACCAAATCGATCCTGCTCCCTATCAGGCTGCTTACAATAGTGCGAATGGTGATCTGGCTAAAGCTCAAGCCAGTGCAAACATTGCTCAGCTAACCGTTAAACGCTATCAGAAATTGATCGGGACTCAGTACATTAGTCAGCAAGATTACGATCAAGCCGTTGCTACTGCTCAGCAAGCCAATGCCTCAGTCGTCGCCGCGAAAGCCGCTCTGGAAAGTGCCCGTATTAATCTAGCCTATACCAAAATGACCTCTCCTATTAATGGTCGTACCGGTATGTCCTCAGTCACCGAAGGTGCTCTGGTGACCAGTGGTCAGGCTAATGCTTTAGTCACGGTTCAACAAATCGACCCGATTTATGTTGATGTGACTCAGTCCAGCGGTGAGTTTTTGCGTTTAAAGCAAGAGCTGGCTGACGGTAAGCTGAAGCAGGAAAATGGTCAGGCAAAAGTTAAGCTAGTGACCAACGACGGTATGGCCTATAAGCAAGAAGGTACGCTGGAGTTTTCCGAAGTGACCGTAGATTCATCTACCGGCTCCATCACTTTGCGCGCGGTGTTCCCTAACCCGGATAAATCCTTACTGCCAGGCATGTTTGTTCGTGCTGAGCTGGAAGAGGGTATTAATCCGACAGCTATTCTGGTGCCACAGCAAGGTATCACCCGCACTCCACGTGGTGAAGCTTCAGCCATGATTGTTGGTAAAGACAATAAAGTTGAAGTTCGTGAACTGACAACCGGCGCCGCTATTGGCAACAAATGGTTAGTGACTGGTGGATTACAGGATGGTGACCGAGTCATTATCAGCGGTCTGCAGAAGATAAAACCGGGTATTCAAGTTAATGCACAAGAAGTTGCTGAGAGTAATGAAGGTCAGCAGGATTCCGCGACCGGTGCGAAGTCTGAATAGTAGAAGTCTTAACTTAAACAGGAGCCGTTAAGACATGGCTAAGTTTTTTATCGATCGCCCTATTTTCGCTTGGGTTATCGCCATCATAGTTATGCTGGCAGGGTTGCTTGCCATTTTAAAGCTACCCGTCGCGCAATATCCAACGATTGCGCCTCCGGCTGTAACTATCGCGGCGACTTACCCTGGTGCGGATGCACAAACGGTACAGGATTCCGTCACCCAAGTCATTGAACAGAATATGAATGGCCTTGATGGCCTGCTATATATGTCTTCGGCCAGTGACTCTTCAGGTACGGTACAAATTACATTAACCTTTGACGCTGATACCGATGCCGATATCGCGCAAGTTCAAGTTCAGAACAAACTACAACTCGCCATGCCGCTACTTCCTCAGGAAGTTCAGCAGCAAGGTGTTAACGTAGAAAAATCATCCAGTAGCTTTTTGATGGTTCTCGGTATGATTAATACCGATGGCACTATGCTTCAGGAGGATATTTCTGACTACCTCAGTGCAACGGTCAAAGATCCTATTAGCCGTACCAGTGGGGTAGGTGACGTGCAACTGTTCGGTTCTCAGTACGCAATGCGTATCTGGCTGAACCCACATGAGCTCAATAACTATAACCTGACACCTATTGATGTTATTACCGCACTTAAAGCACAGAATGCGCAGGTTGCTGCTGGTCAGTTAGGCGGAACGCCGCCGGTTAAAGGTCAGGATTTAAATGCCTCAATCATCGCGCAGACTCGCCTGAAATCTACCGATGAATTCAGCAAAATTCTGCTGAAAGTGAATAGTGATGGCTCTCGTGTATTACTGCGTGATGTAGCAAAAGTAGAGCTTGGTGCTGAAAACTACGATGTTATCGCACGTTATAATGGCAAACCGGCATCAGGACTCGGTATCAAACTGGCAACGGGTGCGAATGCGTTAGAAACCGCACAAGCTGTTCGTGATACTGTGGAGAAACTTAAACCCTTCTTTCCGGCTGGATTAGAAGTAGTTTATCCGTATGACACTACACCGTTCATTAAGATCTCTATTAATGAAGTAGTGAAAACGCTGCTGGAAGCTATTTTGCTGGTATTCCTGGTAATGTATCTGTTCTTGCAGAACTTCCGGGCAACGCTGATCCCAACCATTGCCGTACCGGTCGTTATTCTCGGGACCTTTGCTATCCTTGCCATCTTTGGCTATTCGATAAACACCCTCACGATGTTCGGGTTGGTGCTAGCGATAGGCTTGCTGGTGGATGATGCCATCGTGGTAGTAGAGAACGTCGAGCGTGTCATGGCCGAAGAGGGCCTGTCACCTAAAGAAGCTACCCGCAAGTCTATGGGGCAGATTCAGGGTGCGCTGGTCGGTATCGCCCTTGTTCTGTCAGCGGTATTTATACCGATGGCGTTCTTTGGTGGTTCAACCGGTGCTATCTATCGCCAGTTCTCGATAACTATCGTTTCTGCGATGATACTTTCAGTTCTGGTGGCTATGATTTTGACACCAGCACTGTGTGCGACCATGCTGAAACCTCTTCAACCAGGACACGAGAATAAGAAAGGCTTCTTCGGCTGGTTCAACAGAATGTTCGAGAAGAGCACACATCACTATACCGACAGCGTTGCCAGAATTCTGCGCAGCACAGGCCGCTATTTAGTGTTGTATGTGGTGTTGGTTGCAGGCATGGCATTAATGTTTGTCCGCTTACCTAGCTCCTTCTTACCTGATGAAGATCAGGGTGTACTGTTGTCCATGGCACAGCTTCCGGCAGGTGCTACTCAAGAACGGACTCAGAAAGTTCTTGATGAAGTCAATGACTATTACCTGACTAAAGAAAAAGACAACGTTAACTCGGTATTTACGGTTAATGGTTTCGGTTTCTCTGGTCGTGGTCAAAACGTCGGTCTGGCATTTATCTCATTGAAAAACTGGGATGAACGTAAGGGTGAAGAAAATAAAGTTCCCGCTATTGCTGGACGGGCGAATGCTGCCTTGTCACAAATTCGGGATGCGATGGTCTTTGCCTTTAACTTACCGGCAATTGTTGAACTCGGTACCGCAACAGGCTTTGACTTTGAGTTAATCGACCAGGCAAACCTCGGCCATGAGCAACTTACACAAGCACGTAACCAGTTGCTTGGTATGACTGCTCAGCATGCTGACTTATTAGTCGGTGTACGCCCGAATGGTCTGGAAGATACACCACAGTTCAAAATTGAAGTGGATCAGGAAAAAGCGCAAGCGCTTGGTGTCTCTATCAGTGATATCAACACCACTCTCAGTTCTGCCTGGGGGGGAAGTTATGTCAATGACTTCATCGACCGTGGCCGAGTGAAACGTGTTTATGTCATGGCTGATGCTCCTTACCGTATGTTGCCATCCGATATCGGTAAATGGTACGTACGTAGTACATCAGGACAGATGGTACCGTTCTCAGAGTTTACTACCTCACGCTGGGAATATGGTTCGCCACGTCTGGAGCGTTATAACGGCCTTCCAGCTATGGAAATCCTCGGTCAGGCTGCACCAGGCAAGAGTACCGGTGAAGCCATGCTGATGATGGAAGAGCTAGCCTCCAAGTTGCCAACTGGTATTGGTTACGACTGGACGGGAATGTCTTATCAGGAGCGTCTGTCGGGTAACCAGGCACCTGCTCTGTATGCCATCTCTCTGATTGTGGTCTTCTTATGTCTGGCAGCCTTGTATGAAAGCTGGTCGATACCGTTCTCGGTTATGCTGGTGGTTCCACTCGGGGTATTTGGTGCCTTAGCGGCTACCATGCTTCGCGGTCTGACCAATGATGTTTACTTCCAGGTGGGCCTCCTCACAACCATTGGCTTATCGGCGAAGAATGCGATACTTATCGTAGAATTCGCCAAAGACTTGATGGAGAAAGAAGGAAAAGGTCTGGTTGAAGCAACACTTGATGCTGTTCGTATGCGTCTGCGTCCGATTCTGATGACATCACTGGCATTTATGCTCGGTATTATGCCGCTGGTTATCAGTAGCGGTGCTGGTAGTGGTGCACAGAATGCGGTAGGTACAGGTGTTCTGGGTGGGATGATAACTGCAACTATCCTCGCCATCTTCTTCGTACCCGTGTTCTTTGTGGTCATTCGCCGTCGCTTTAGTCGTAAGAGCGAAGATATTGAACATGCACATCCTGTTGAACCTAAAAGCTAAGTCTAAAAGCTAAGTAACGAAAAGGCCGTGGTTATTCCACGGCCTTAATTTTTTGACTAAGAGGAAAAAATAATTACTACTTTTCTTTAACTTATTGAATTCTATTAAATCGTGAAAAAGTTATTCTACTCGTCAATGAGAATGAGCGTTTTAGCTCTTTATTCCCCCTGTTGTATCACGATAATTATCAGGTCGGCATCACAGCTTATTAATAATTTTAATCCACTCAAGCCAAACGATTAGTCTTCATAATATTATGCGTTCAACCGAGTCTGTAATCAAAATTGTACAGTCTATTTGTAACCATCGTTATTACATCTATGGTATTAGGAATATTCCCAGCTATAGGTTACAACATGACCGATTAATGGATTGAGTAAAAAACAGCCCTGGATGGACAACAACTTTAGCATTAACAATGCCCCGTCAATCATCTTTGATAATTATTTGTAAGTTTTCGTTAAAGTTAATATCAAAGCGTTAATTCATACCCCATCAGCTGCCTGTTAGCTATTAATCTCCATTTTCTTTTCTCATACCATGAAATTTTATCGTTATTGATTTATAATGAATCTGCATGTAATAATCACAATCACAGTTCTCCACCTGTTTAGGTTTTGTCCACTCCAACGGATGACTCTCATTGTTGTTGTCGATAAAGGGGCTGTTATATGGATGAGTATTCACCAAAGCGACATGATATTGCACAATTGAAGTTTCTGTGTGAGAGTTTGCAGCACGATTGCTTGCTCAACCTCGATAGCAGCAACCTGGGCTGGGTTAATGACCCGACATCAGTGACTCATTTACAATTAAATGAATTGATTGATCATATCGCTGCATTTGCACTTAATTATAAAATAAAGTACATCGATGATAGTAAGCTTATTGAACTCGTTGATGAATATCTGGATGATAGTTTTATGCTGTTTAGTAACTACAGTATAAATGGGAAGGATCTCCAAAAGTGGCAGGGTTCTGAGCAACGGTTGTTCCAAAGCCTCATTAGTGAGGATCATGATAATTCTGTGAACATTTCGTTAGAAAAAAATATTAAAAATACTTAAGGCTGATTTATGACAGATAAACCTTTAACTAAAATTGATTATTTGATGCGCTTGCGGCGATGTCAGACACTTGACACGCTAGAGCGTGTAATTGAAAAAAATAAATACGAATTATCGGATAATGAACTGGCAGTGTTTTATTCAGCTGCGGACCACCGTCTTGCTGAGCTAACGATGAATAAGCTTTATGATAAAATTCCACCTTCAGTATGGAAATTTATTCGCTAATGCCGTACTACCTTTGGATAAATTAATATCATCATATTTCCCTGCAACTCCATCCCACTTTAGACTGCGTAGTCTAAAAAATTTAAGCGTTTGTTTATTAACAACATAACCTATCAAGATGCTATTCATTTCATGCGCTGGTCCCAGGTCTGGGCTACGAGAAAGCAGAATAGCATTCGGTATTTATCCGAGATTAATCGCAAACTGCGCCAGTGCAGGTGTATACATCAACTGTTATGGTTTTTTTTAGTCTTTCTGTTACTTTCTTGCCAGGCATGAGCTTCTTAAAATAGTGTTGTCCTATGTCTAACTCGAACAGCTCTGAACATGAAAAGGCTTACCATGAATGAAATCCAACGCCTGCTGACCAACACCATTGAAAAATTAAACGTTACTGAGAAGCGCGATAACAGACCACGCTTTAGTATCAGTTTTATTCGTAAGCACCCGGGACTGTTTATCGGCATGTATCTTGGACTGTTTGCAACATTATGGGTGATGATGGCATCAGAAACCTTGGCGAGTGAAGCCTGGTTACTGATTGTCCTGTTCGCTATATTGAACGTATTTTTCTTTTTTGATGTGAACCCTCGTTATCGCTATAGCGATATTGATGTTCTTGACTTTCGGGTCTGCTATAACGGTGAGTGGTATAATACGCGTAATGTGCCAGCCACATTAATTAACGATATCTTGCATTCCCCTCAGGTCGACGATGAACAGAAGTCGTTACTGAACACAATGTTGAGCCGGAAAGGGGAATTGTCATTTTATGATGTGTATTCATTAACGCGCCAGCAATCCGTTGCCGAGCGTTAATCATCAACGGCGTTTTTTCCGTCCTTGAACCGCTTTGAAACGTGGGTTAGATTTGCAAATCACATATAGCCGCCCCTTACGCCTGACTATCTGGCAATCGGGGTGGCGATTTTTAGCACTGCGTAAAGAATTTAATACCTTCATGCTTTAATCCTTTTTCCCAGCAAAAAAATTTCCAAAGCGTTGCTGGAACCGTGCCGGCCCGCCTTCATTGGTATAAACCTTCTGTTTACCGGTGTAATACGGATGCGACGAAGATGAAACCTCAATCGTCACATACGGATAGCTCACGCCTTCCAGGTCAATTGTCCTTTCAGTTTTAATCGTGGAACCGATTTTGAAATACTCGTTAACGCTGGTGTCATGAAATACTACGGTTCGATAATCGGGGTGGATGCCATGTCGCATAGATGCCTCAATTGTTATGTTATAAAGTAACATAACTTTAAATCGTGAGCCCCATAAAAGCAAGCCTGTTTGCACTTTTCGGTTGTCCGCTGCCATCTGTCATATCAACGACAATATCCCCGCCCTCCTTCCTTTTCTTATTTAAGCAAAAGCTTAGAACCCTGTAACGGAATAGCTTAGAAGATAACAATATTGGGCAAACTCATATGCTTACGGATAAGTTAGCTTCATCGAAACCTGAATATAACTTAGCAGGATCTAGCCATGAAAGCGTTCCGCTGTTGTACCGAATATCACCGTGCTAACCCTACTAATTTATTGATTTTTGGAGTACATCATGAGCATCAATCCAGACTTGGCACTGCCGATACTTGACCTCTCCCAGTTAAAAGGTACCCCAACAGACCGCGAAGCATTCCTGAGTCAGTTACGCTATGCAGCACGTGAAATTGGTTTCTTCTATCTCATCAATCATGGTATCAGCAGCGAACTGCAACAAGCCGTTCAACAGCAATCTCGCCAGTTCTTTGCTCTCTCTGACGCTCAAAAACAGCACGTAAGCATGATTCATTCTCCTCACTTCCGTGGCTATAACCGCGCAGCCAGTGAACTGACTCGTGGCAAGCCTGACTGGCGTGAACAATTCGATGTGGGTGCCGAGCGCCTGGCATTGGCTCTGAATGAAAATACTCCTGCCTGGCGCAGACTACAGGGACCTAACTTATGGCCAGAAGCGTTACCTGAGTTAAAAACGACCGTTTTACAATGGCAAAGTGAAATGACTGAAGTAGCACTTACCCTGCTAAAAACATTTGCGACTGCGCTGAGCTTGCCAGAAAACGCTTTTGAGGATCTCTACGGCCATGAACCTAATGAGCACATTAAACTGATTCGTTATCCAGGCCAGCAAGATCCTCAAAGCAATCAGGGAGTCGGGGCTCATAAAGATTCTGGCTTTCTGAGTTTCTTACTGCAGGATGAACAAAAAGGTCTGCAAGTTGAAGTCTCACCAAACAACTGGATTGATGCCAGCCCTCTGCCAGGCAGCTTTGTCGTCAACATTGGTGAGCTATTAGAACTGGCAACTAACGGCTACTTGCGCGCCACGGTACACCGAGTGGTATCGCCACCCGCTAATCAAGAACGCCTGTCCATCGCGTTCTTCCTCGGCGCACAACTTGATGCCGTAGTGCCCATTTATGAACTACCAGAAATACTCTCTCGTGAAGCGCAAGGACCCGAAAGTGATCCCCATAATCCGTTGTTGCGTGATGTTGGCTGGAATTACCTGAAAGGTCGTCTGCGCTCACACCCGGATGTAGCAGAACGTTACTACCCAGAAACAGTTAAAAAAACCTCAGAAACTCTTGCTTAAGCATAGGAATATTTCGATGAAAAGAACTTCATTTAAGTTAGCCAGTATCGCTCTGTCACTTTCCTTTGCTTTTGCAGCTCAGGCTGCTGATGCTCTACGAATTGCCGCAGACGCAGTTCCACACTCTGAGATCCTCGCCTTTGTGCAAAAAGAAGATCCGGCCAATAAGCTCAAAGTTATTGAACTGAGTAACGGCATTAACGCTAATGAGTTATTAGCTAATGGTGACGTTGATGCCAACTACTTCCAGCACCTGCCTTATTTACTGGATCAGGAAAAAGCACTAGGTAAGAAGTTTGTTGTTGCAGCGACAGTGCATATTGAGCCGTTCGGTGTCTATTCGAGAAAATATAAATCACTCGATGAAGTTCCAAATGGTGCCACTGTGGCCATTCCTAACAATGTGACTAACCTGAGTCGTGGACTGTATCTGCTGCAGGATAACGGACTGATTACTCTGAAGCCTGAATTTAAAGATGCTTCCTTAAAGCTAGCCACTCCGAAAGATATCGTCGGTAACCCGAAAAATCTGAAGATCCTTGAAGTCGAGTCACCGCAGATCCCCCGCTCTCTCGATGATGTTGATTTAGGAATCATCAATGGTAACTACGCTCTTGAAGCTGGTTTAGTTCCAGCAAAAGATGCTCTGGCTCTGGAAAGTGCAATCAATAACCCTTATGCCAACCTGCTGGTAACCACCCCGGAACTGGCTAATGATCCGCGCATCAAAGCGCTGGCCAAAGATTTAGAGTCAAAAGCAACAGCAGAGTTTATTACTAAGCAATATAATAACTCCGTGATTCCGGTTGCTCATAAGCCATGATTACACTTGAGCGGCTGAGCAAAGTGTATGCTGGAGAAGGCCAACCGGCGCTTGATGACATAAACCTGGTGGTGCCGAAAGGCGCCGTCTATGGAATTCTTGGTCGCAGTGGCGCAGGAAAAAGTACACTGATCCGCTGTCTCAATTTACTTGAGCGGCCCACTTCGGGCCGCATCATTATGAATGGTCAGGATATCACCACCTATACACAGCGTGACTTGCGACTACATCGTCAGCGTACGGGTATGGTGTTCCAGCATTTCAATCTTATCCATGCCCGTAATGTTGAAGACAATATTTCCGTCCCCTTAGAAATTGCAGGCGTTCCAAAAAATAAGCGAAAGTTACGCGTACTGGAGTTACTGGACTTGGTCGGACTTAACGATAAAGCGAAAGCCTTTCCTTCCCAGCTCTCTGGCGGGCAAAAACAGCGGGTCGGTATTGCTCGCGCCTTAGCAGCACATCCAGATATCTTACTGTGTGATGAAGCCACCAGCGCACTTGACCCGGAAACTACCGCGTCAGTGCTGGGATTGCTGGCAGAAATTAATCGTCAGCTAGGTCTTACGATTGTGCTTATCACCCATCAGTTAGAGGTGGTTAAGACAATTTGTGACCATGCCGCATTGTTGGAAAAAGGCAAGCTGATTGAGAGTGGTTCTCTGTCTGAAAGACTACGTGATCCTTTCTCCCGTCTGCGATCTGCGTTGCTTCATAACAGTGAAGCTGAAAAAGCCTTTTTACGTCGCCATGGTGTTGAAGAGAGAGTTCTATGCGTAGCCTGACTTGGGAAGATTTATGGCCATTGTTGCTGGACGGCACTCTGGATACGCTTTATATGGTGATTCTGGCCGCGTTGTTTACTCTATTAATCGGTTTACCGCTGGGTATTTTACTGTTTATTACTCGACGTGAGGGGGTTCTACCCGCTCCTCATTTAAATCAGTTACTCGGTAGTATTATTAATGTCGGCCGCTCATTACCCTTTATTGTATTACTGATAGCGCTGATCCCTTTTACACGCATTATTGTCGGCACCACGCTCGGCAGCACTGCTGCAGTAGTGCCTATTACCATCGGCGCCTTTCCCTTCTTTGCTCGTATCGTGGAAAGTGCGCTGGATGAAGTCGACAAAGGACGTATCGAAGCTATTCTCTCAATGGGGGGTAATGCCTGGCATGTTATCAGCAAAGTTTTATTACCTGAGGCCCTGCCAGCCCTGTTGGCGGGTATCACGCTAACCGTAGTGATGCTGATTGGTTTCTCTTCCATGGCGGGCGTTATCGGTGGCGGTGGCTTAGGTGATTTAGCTATTCGTTATGGTTATCAGCGCTTTAATGATCAAGTTATGGTAGGTACCGTGGTTATTCTAGTGGCTATGGTCCAGCTGGTACAAAGCACTGGAGATCACTTGGTTCGCCGCCTTGCTCATCGTCGTTAAATATCCCTAATCCTGACAGCCCGGTATCCTGATGCCGGGTTATCGACCTTGCTTAAGTCACAATATCCCCTCCTGACGTTCACGGCTTATTTTTATATTCACGATCACAAAAACAAAATGTTAACGATAACAAAGGTGATTTACATCACACTTCCATCTACTTTTACTTTCCACAAATAAAGTTAACGTTAACAATTGGGTTAATAAATCTTCAGGGAATAGCAGCAATGGCTCTGACAATACGCAAGCAACATCATTATCTGGTTCTGAGTGGACTCCTGTTTACCTTCTTCTGGACTTGGTCTTCAGTCTTTTCGCTGATCTCACTCTGGTTGCATCAAAAGATAGGACTCAGTGGCGCAGAAACTGGCCTGATATTTTCCATTATCGCACTGACCGCTCTGTGCATGCAGCCGCTATACGGGTTTATACAGGATAAGCTCGGACTAAAAAAAACACTGCTGAGGATGATTGGCTTTCTGTTATTAATCAGTGGCCCCTATTTTATTTTTGTCTGTACCCCTCTGCTTCACTTCCATATTATTCCGGGGGCAATCAGCATCGGACTTTATGTTGGCGCAACCTTCTTTGCGGGTATCGGGGCTTTAGAGTGCTATACCGAACGCGTCAGCCGTATAGTGGGGTTTGAGTACGGGCGTGCCAGGATGTGGGGCTCGCTAGGCTGGGCCGGAGCCACCTTACTTGCTGGGTTGCTGTTTAACATCAATCCACAACTGAATTTCTGGATGGGCAGCGTTTCAGCGCTGATTTTCATCGCGCTTTTATGGTGGATGAAAGATGTCCAAACTAATGCCTTCAATGAACTGGAGTATGGCAAAACCAGCTCTCTGTCAGTAAGCGATGCCCTGAGCTTACTGAAATTACCACGCTTCTGGGCATTAGTTGTTTTTGTCTGCGGTGTCAGTGTTTATAACGTTTACGATCAACAGTTTCCTATCTATTTTGCCTCACTGTTTAGCGATGTTAACCATGGTAATGAGATGTTCGGTTTTCTGAACTCTTTTCAGGTATTTCTTGAAGCCATAGGTCTGTTTCTGGCGCCTTTTCTGGTCAATAAAATCGGCGCTAAACGCGGCTTATTACTGAGCGGCTTTATTATGGCGTTGCGGATCTTCGGTTCCGGTATGGCGGTAGATACCGTTATGATTTCGCTGATGAAACTGCTGCATGCGGTAGAACTGCCTATCTTGCTCATTGCGATGTTCAAATACATCACTACGCAGTTTGATCAACGTCTCTCCGCCACGCTCTATTTGGTCGGATTCCAGTTTGTCACCTCCATTTGTGCCAGCGTCTTATCGCCACTGGTGGGACGAGGTTATGACATGCTTGGATTCCCGGATACCTACATGATCCTCGCAGGTCTGGTGCTATTTTTTACGCTGATTTCAAGCTTCTTGCTCAACGGCGATGCATCAAAAAAGTCCGTAGCCCCGATTAACTTACAAACCAGGTAATGACTATGAAGAGCCAACTTTCCCAGGCACAACAGGCGCTAGAAGCCAACATCATCACCCGGGGTAATACCTTTTACCCTCAGTTTCACCTGTCTCCACCTGCTGGCTGGATGAACGATCCTAACGGACTGATTTACCATAATGGTCTTTACCATGCTTTCTATCAGCATCATCCGTTTGATGAAAACTGGGGCCCTATGCACTGGGGACATGCTACCAGCCCGGATATGGTGCACTGGACAGCACAGCCGATTGCTCTGGCTCCAGGTGACGAATGGGATGTTGATGGTTGTTTTTCCGGCAGTGCCGTCGATGATAATGGTGTGTTATCGCTTATCTATACCGGCCATATCTGGCTGGACGGCAGTGGTAATGACAGTGCTATTCGTCAGGTCCAGTGTCTGGCGACTAGTCAGGATGGGATCCATTTTGAAAAACAAGGTGTTATTCTCAACCCACCGCCAGGTATGATGCATTTTCGTGACCCGAAAGTGTGGCAGCAAGAGGGGGAGTGGTGGATGGTAATTGGTGCTCGTGATATTGACGATCGCGGACAAATTCTACTTTATCGTGGCAACTCACTGCGTGACTGGCGGTTAGACCGAGTGCTGGCGCAAGCTGAATCTGATATGGGATATATGTGGGAATGTCCTGACTTTTTCGCACTTGGTGAAGAGCACCTGTTGATGTTCTCCCCCCAGGGGATTCAGGCACAGGGCTTTGAAAATCGTAATCTGTTCCAGAGTGGCTATTTACGCGGTAAATGGCTGCCGGGTAGTGACTTTATCGCCCAGCACGCCTTTGTAGAAATGGACAGAGGCCACGATTTTTATGCTCCACAGTCTTTTATTGCTGCCGATGGCCGTAGAATCGTCATGGGCTGGATGGATATGTGGGAGTCACCAATGCCCGGGAAACAAGAAGGCTGGGCAGGCTCTCTGACCCTACCCCGTGAACTGAGTCTTAGTCCACAAGGACTGGTACTACAACACCCCATTGCTGAACTGGCAACGCTGCGCCAAGAACACTATACAATAACCCCTTGCTGGCTCGACGCAGAGCAACAACAACTTCATCAGCAGGCCAATGCTATTGAGCTAGAACTTAGCTGGGATTGTGCCGCTAGCACCGCGCAACGCTATGGATTGCGCTTAGGGAGTGGGCTGGAACTCTATATCGACTCCACCGAGAAACGGCTGATACTGTCTCGTCTTTCTGCTGACACGGCGCTCAATAGTGAACGCAGTGTCGCTATCAATACTGAACAGGCACTGAAACTACGGATATTTATCGACAACAGCTCTGTCGAAGTCTTTGTTAATCAGGGTGAGGCTTGCATGACCAGCCGTATCTATCCGCAACCTGACGACCGTCAGTTAATGCTGTTTGCTGAGCACGGACGAGCACTCTGTCACGGCGGTCTGTTATGGGAACTTAGCGGCTTATAATGAAACTCGTTTCAGTAATGGGCAAGGCAGATAGCTAATACCGCGATTCTGACGCCCTTCAATGACATGCAATGCCGCCTGACGACCCAGTTCGTGATGCGGCAATTGCACCGTACTCAGTGGCGGTAAAAATAGCTCGCCGACACCAATCAGGTTGTCATATCCCAGCACTGCAACTTGTTGCGGGATTTTCATCCCTTTTGTCAGCAACTGTTGATAGCCGACAAATGCGATCCTGTCATTCCCGCACACCAGCACATCAAAGTCAGGTTGTCCCTGCTCACAATGCGCCTCCAGTAAGGCTGCAAGATCAGTATAGTGCGCATCCCCCATGTCCATATGATACTGCTGTACGTCATCCAGGCCGAAACCTGCTTCTTGCCAGGCTTGTTCAAAACCCTCACGCCGCGCTTTACTCGCCAGGGTTTCAACCGGCAGCCAGAAACAGAGTGGCCGCCGATAACCCTGGGCAATTAAATAGCGTGTCGCTTGATACTGACCGGAAAAATCATCAGGAATATAACAAGGTAAGGTGGGGTCATCGGTAATGCAATTCGCCAGCACCACCGGCTTATCTTCAAGTGCCTTGGGCAACGTGACATGCCGTAAGCCCATAGTAGTAAAAATAATGCCGTCTGGTCGCTGGGATAATAATTGCTTAACCGCGCGTTCGCTGTCATCGACGGAGAGAATATTAATCAGAAAACTGTTCCATCCAGATTCACGCGCAGTCTGTTCAATCGCCAACAACATTTCGACCGAAAAAGGTGTGGTGGCAGTATCAAGAGCCAGAATAGCAATCGTCGAGGCAGTGGCCCCCTGATTACGAATTTTTCGCGCGGAATAATCAGGTACATAATGCAGAGCATCAATAGCCTGTTGCACTCGTTCTCTGGTGGCGGGTTTAACATTATCGGGATGATTAATCACCCGCGAGACCGTCATTAAAGAGACCCCAGCCATCGTTGCTACGTCTTTTAAAGAAGCCATATCACCCGCGAAAAGAGAGAGAAACCATGATATTAACGCGTTTCTTGCGGATTTAACAATCACAGGTAATCTGATTCAGGGCCAGATTACCTGTCTGAATAAAACAACTGCGGGATGAAGGCGCACCGTGGGCAGCAAGCCCACAAGCTGTTATGACAAGGATTCGACTTTCTCAAAGGCTTTTAATAGCACCTCAGGGGAAAGTTCGACAGGTAAAGCATGAATCGACTCACCCGGCTGCAACGCCCGGGTAATGACTTGGTTCAACTGTTCTGGCTGATGAATATCCACATCCAGCTGCGCCAGTTTTGTCGGCAGATTAAAGCGAGCAAAGGCAGTAATTAACTGCTGCAGGACATCGTCCTGACCCAGCAGAGCACTTTGCACCAGAATGCCATAAGCCACTTTTGTACCATGCAAGAAACGGTCGGTTTGTGGCAAGGTGGTGAGACCGTTATGTACTGCATGCGCTGCCGCAACACGGGTGTAACGTTCCCCCAAGCCACCTACCATGCCACCTCCAGCAATAATGGCGTCGACGACATCAAGAAATTTCTGACTAAGCAGACCCTTTGCACTGTCTTCCAGTGCCTGCTCACTGCTTTCCAACAGGACATCCCGAATACTCAGTGCTGCATTGATCCCTAAACGTACTGTTAGCGGCAGATTTTCTGGCTGTGGGCTAAGAACTACCGCCTCGTACCATTTTGCCAGAGTGTCGCCAATGCCAGCCAGTAAATACTCAGTTGGTGCATGCAGAATGATTTCAGGCTCTACCAATACCAGATGGTTAGCATCGTTAAAGATTTCATAGCCCAGAGCTTGTCCGGCATCGTTATACCAGACCGACAGCGGTGTCCAGGCAGCACAGGTAGCGGCGATAGTCGGAATCGCTACCAGCGGAGCCTTCACTCTTCTGGCAACGGCTTTGACGGTATCCAGCAACGCACCTCCGCCAATACCAATCACTACCTGACTGTCACCCGCTTCAGCGACCAGACGCTGAACATCGCTTTCACTACAGTGACCACGGAACAGAATATGTTTTGCCCCTGGCAGAGTAAAAGCCGCGGGCAGAAACGGTTTCGCCGCCGCCAGGGCACGTTCACCGTAAATCCACACCGCCTGGCTCAGTTGTTCTTCAGAATAAAACTCACTCAAACGGGAAAGACTCCCGGGATGAGAGAAATAATTAGCGGGACCTGTAACGACACGGATGGCGGTGCTGGACATAATTTATTTCCTTTACATGCTGTTGTCGCAGAAACGATTTAGCCCTAATATATGTCCAGACTTCTGGACGGCTAATAACATTTAGTTTTATCTTATGCCTTTTCACTCATTGCACGCAACACGGAAGGCCGTTAAAAATTTGAATCAGTTTATTATTTCCCAAGCAGGTGCCAGTATGAACCCGCCTGACCGTCTTGAAATGCATGATATTTCTATTGCCTTTGCTGGCTTCAATGCCCTGACTCAGGTGGACTTTACGCTCGAGGGCGGATCGATTCATGCCCTGACTGGTGCGAACGGTGCTGGAAAGTCGACTCTGATGGCCGTCCTTTCCGGCGCCCATGACCATTATCAGGGACAGATCCTGATTAATGGCGAAGAAGTCAAAATACGGACTCCTCGTGACGCCAAACTTGCGGGTATTCATCTGGTTCAGCAGGAGGTCGATGTTGCCCTGATCCCAGGCCTGAGTGTGGCGGAAAATATCATGCTCGATAAGCTGGCAGAGGCAGGTCATGTTTATCGCTGGGGTGAGATTTATCGACAAGCTCGTGCCGCGCTGGCGCCGCTGGAAGTCAATATTGATATTCATAAACGCATTGAACAGTGCGGGCTTGCAGAGAAACAACAAATTCTGCTGGCGCGCGCCCTGTCTCATCACTGTCGTTTTCTGATCCTTGATGAGCCAACCGCGCCTCTCGATGGCCAGGAAAGTGCGCATCTGTTTCGGGTAGTCAAAAACCTTCAGCAACAGGGTATCGGGGTAGTATTTATCTCGCACCGTATTCATGAACTGAAAGAGATTTGTGACCAGATGACGGTACTGCGTGATGGCAAATTTATCTGTAGCGAAGCCATGGCACAGCTGAGTGGCGAGCAAATCGTGGAAAAAATGCTCGGGCATCATCTGGAAGATATTTATCCTCCCCACCGAACTGAAGTGGCTGATATTCCACTACTACAAGTCACTGGCCTGCATGATGAATCCCTGCTACGAAATATTTCATTACGCCTGCGTAAAGGAGAGATCCTCGGTATTGCCGGACTGGCTGGTGCGGGTAAAACCGAATTATGCAAAGCCCTGTTTGGCGCCACCCCAAGCCAACTGGAAAGCGGTGAATTACGGGGTCAGTCCTGGCGTCCAAAAAATCCCGCCGACTCTGTCAGTCGGGGAGTAGTCCTGGTGCCTGAAGAGCGTCGTAAAGAGGGTATTTTTATCGACGAATCACTGACCATGAATCTGGCAGTAAGCGCTGATGATCAGTTTTCACGCTTTGGCTTTTTTAATCACCGCAAAGCACAGGGCTGGGCACAAGAGGTGATTAAACGCCTGGCTATTCGAACACTTGGCCCGGCTCAGACCTTAAGACGACTTTCTGGTGGCAATCAGCAAAAAGTCGCTATTGGTAAATGGCTTCGTAATGAAGCCGAAGTGCTGATTTTTGATGAGCCAACAAAAGGTGTCGATATCAAAGCGAAAACCGACTTATTTGTTTTAATCGACCAACTGGCACGGCAAGGAAAAGGCGTCATTTACGCCTCTGGCGAATTTGCTGAACTGGTCGGGCTATGTGACAGGATCTGCGTCCTGTGGGATGGGAAGATAGTAGCAGAGCTGGATGGCCATCAGGCAACAGAAGAAACCCTTTTATATTACTCCACTGGAGGAGCACCTGCGTGAGTCATAACGCCCCCCTGAAAGCCACTTTATCTGGCCGCCATCAGTTCTTTGAATTTCTCTATAAATGGGGGATGTTACTTACTGTTGTGGCGCTAATTGCCTTGTTCGGAATAGCTTCCGACAGTTTTCTGGAACTGAACAATATCATCAATATTTTGCGCTCAATTGCGATAGTGACTGTTATCGCGATTGGCGTTTCGATTTCACTGACCGTGGGCGGTTTTGATTTATCCGTCGGCTCGACAGCATCGCTGGCCAACGCGCTGGTGATTTCACTGTTTGTCTGGCACGGCTTCGGCACGACCGAGGCGATTATCGTCACTTTGCTGCTGTGTACTCTGGTGGGGCTGTTTAATGCCTTCCTTATCGTGGTGCTGAAAATTCCCGATATGCTCGCCACTCTTGCCAGCCTGTTTGTTATCCAGGGTGTCGCCATGACCTACAGCTATGGCGGTTCAATTACCGCCAATATGATGCTACCTGATGGCGAAATGGCAGAAGGCGTTATCCCGGCCAGCTTCTCATTACTCGGCCAGGTCCCCACTATCGTTATCATTATGCTGGTCGTCACAGTAGTGGCCCAGCTGGGTCTTTCATTAACCAAATATGGCCGCCGGATGTATGCCATTGGTGGTAATCCGCAGGCTGCGAGACTGTCAGGTATCCGTACTACCCGCTATCGTGTCGCAGCTTATGTACTGGCCTCTTTACTGGCAGGTCTTGGCGGTATTTTACTGGCTTCGCGTATTGGTTCATCTCAGGTTAACGCCGGGGGCGGTTATCTGATGGATGCGGTTGCTGCCGCCTGGATCGGCTTCTCTCTGGCAGGCTCAGGCAAGCCAAATGCACTCGGTACCCTGGTGGGTGCCATCATCCTTGGCGTATTACAGAACGGGCTGGTGATGTTATCCGTCCCTTACTATGCCATGGACATTATTAAAGGTCTGGTGCTGGCAGCAGCCCTGGCCATCACTTATATCCAACAACGACGCTAACAGGACATCACTATGAAAAAATTAACTGCTTCATTACTGGCGCTAAGCTTGCTTGCCGCTTTACCTGTCAGAGCCGCCGTTGTCGCACCCGTACCGGATAAAATTGCCCAGCATGACGGCCCCATTCGTATTGCGGTGATCCGTAACCTGGGTTCTGATGACAATACCACTCAGTTCGTTTCCGGCGCAGTACAGCAAGCTAAAAAACTGGGCTTTAAGGTGAGTACCTTTCTGAGCAACGGCGATGATGCCCGTTTCCAGGATTTTATTAATCAGGCGATTAGCCAGAAATATGACGGTATTATTCTGTCCCAGGGCCGCAGCCCTTACTCGACTGAACTGATTAAAAAAGCGATTGATGCCGGAATTGCCGTCTCAGTTTTTGATACTGCGGTTGAGGGCACTATTCCAGGTCTGACCGTGTCTCAGCAAGATGATGCTTCTCTGACGAATCTCTCTTTCGGTCAGTTGGTGGAAGACTTTAATGGCAAGGCGAATATCGTCAAGCTCTGGGTGGCTGGTTTCCCGCCAATGGACAGACGTCAGGCCGCCTATCAGGAGCTGCTAAAAGCCAATCCTGGTATTGTTGAACTGGAGTCAATTGGTGCTGTTTCTTCTGATGTTCAGGGCGATACCGCCAATAAAGTCGGTGCGATACTGGCAAAATACCCGAAAGGCAAAATTGATGCTATCTGGGGAACCTGGGATGCTTTCAGCCAGGGCGCTTACAAAGCGTTGCAAGAAAATGGCCGTAACGAAATTAAACTCTACAGCATTGATATTTCCAACCAGGATTTACAGTTAATGCGTGAAGCCAACAGCCCATGGAAAGTCAGTGTGGCGGTTGATCCTAAACTGATTGGTGCGACCAATGTGCGTCTGCTGGCGAAGAAAATTGCCGGAGAACCTACACCAGATACCTACGATTTTAAAGCTGCAGTTATTCCACAAGCACTGCTGGTGAGTCAGACAGAACCCGTTAACGTAGCGGGCCTGGCAAAAATTATTCCAGGCTGGGGCCAGACAGATGATTTTGTTGCCCCGTGGTTTGCGACCCTGGAAGCTAAAAACAAATAACAAAGTAAAATCCATTTTTTGATTTTAGCTATGACAGATTAAAGGGAAATAATTAGGTTTATTTCCCTTTTTACCAGCAAGTTAAAGGAGACCGTGATGGACTTACCACAACCCGAATACAGCCACAATATGCGACTCATTGGTCACAGCGACCAGGGCGGAAAACCAGACGGTGTCCAGGTCATGGTGCATCGTGGTTATGCGTATATTGGCCATATGGTATCGCAGGGATTTTCGATTGTTGATGTCCGTGACCCCAGACATCCCAAAACCGTAGGTTATATTCCTGCCCCACCAGGAACGTGGAATATCCATCTCCAGACTCATGATGACCTGTTACTGGTCATCAATGCCCGCGACTTGTTTGCCGATACACGTTTTGCCGATGAAAAGGTCTATTACACGCGTTCAGTCGGTGAAACGGTCAGTGATATTACCGATAAAGGCTGGAGCGCCGGACTGCGAATTTTTGATATTTCAACGCCGGATCAGCCGCGCGAAATTAGCTTTCTGTCATTAAGTGGTATCGGGATACATCGCTGCTGGTACGTTGGTGGACGCTGGGCCTATGTCTCTGCCTTAATCGACGGTTTCAGTGATTATATTTTCCTGACTATCGATCTCGCAGATCCACGCAATCCTAAAGTTGCCGGGAATTGGTGGCTGCCGGGTATGAATACCGCCGCAGGTGAACAGCCTGACTGGCAGGAAGGTAAGCGTTATGCTCTGCATCATGCGATTATCAGCGGCGATACGGCCTATGCCAGCTGGCGTGACGGAGGGCTGACGCTATTGGATATCGCTGACAGAAGCCAGCCTGAGCTTATCAGTCATAAAAACTGGAGCCCGCCATTTGGCGGTGGGACACATACTGCTTTGCCGCTACCTGATAGGGATTTACTGGTGGTGCTGGACGAGGCGGTGCTGGATAACCAGGAGGACGGAGAAAAGCTGATTTGGTTATTTGATATTCGCGACCCGGCCAATCCGGTGAGTATTTCTACCTTCCCACAACCCAATGAAACGAATTATGTTGCTAAAGGGGCGCACTTTGGTCCGCATAATTTGCATGAGAACAGACCGGGCAGTTTTATCAGTTCGACGTTAATTTTTGCCACTTACCAGAATGCGGGGGTGAGGGCTTATGATATTTCTAATCCTTATCGCCCAATTGAGACTGGCGCTCTGGTGCCTGCGGCTCCTTCGATGATGATGGATACCCGTCCGGGACGGCCACAAATCATTCAGTCCTGCGATGTGTTCGTTGATGCCCAGGGTATTATCTATAGCACTGATTATAATGGTGGCTTATCGATTATTGAGTATCTGGGTTAACGAAAGAGGCCTTCTACTTGAGAAGGCCCTTTGTCTCAGCTTTTCTGACGAATCCGGGCAATAAATTCATCCACAGAATTTATCTGTCCGGCAATCAAAATCAAAAATCGACCTAACTCTATCGCCGCACTGATACAAGCCAGACGCATTTCTTCATCCTGAATCGTTTCCAGATCAGCAACATGAGACAGACCTACACTGCGGCGAATCAGCTCTGTACCACAAAAACCGACTGCATCAGTCCAGACTTTCTCTAAATACAGTTCGACATAACCCGGGGCTGCTAGTGCGCTATCATTGGTACTGTTGTGCGCCAGGGTAATAAAGCGCTCAACAAAGGTGAGCCACAGTGTACGAATATCGTCTAAACGTTGCTCGCGATCGCTCGCGGCATCTCGCGGACCAAAATGACCGGGTAAGGCGCAATAGTTCAGTAGCAAATTGCCAATCGCGGTACCGATATCGAATCCTACTGGCCCGACATAGCCAAACTCAGCATCAATCACTTTCAGGCTACCATCAGCAACAAAAATAGAGCCACTGTGAATATCGCCATGTAACAGAGCCTCTGCCTGGGTCAGAAAGCGGTGTTTCAACTGAGCGACAGCCAGTTTTAAAGCGCTATCAGTGCGTAAGGCTGCAACCTGTTGCTCCAGCGCTGCAGGATAGTTATTACGCTCATGCTGCTGGTAGGGATCATTAAAGAACAGATCTTCGGTTATCTCACACATTTCCGGATTGATAAAACGCGCAACTAGCGCTTTTTTAGCATGCGGATGCAACCAGAAGTCGGAAGTATGGAAGAGTGTTTGCGCCAGATACTCACCCAACTGACCGGTGGCTTGAGGATAACCTTTACCGCTAATGAGTTCGCCACGCCAAATTCGATGATCAGACAAGTCCTCCATCACCATGACCGCAAGACTGGCGTCATAATGCAGAATTTTTACCGTATGCTGTGGGCTGTACTTATAGTGTTCCACCAGCGTTTCGGCTTCCAGACGGGCACGATCAAGGGTCAGTGGCCAGGACTCTCCTACACAGCGTACATAAGGCAGTGCCTGCTTAACAATAATCTGGCTGATACCTTGGGTATCAAAAATTTTAAACACCAGATTAAGATTACCATCCCCCACTTCTTGCGCGTCGACCAGACTCGATGGATTATCCAGCCCGCCAAACTGTCGGGCATAAGCCACTGCATCAGTTGCAGTAAACGTGCGATATTGGGACATTGAGCAAGCCTCTCATAAATAAAATAAACTGTGCTTTATACCCAAAACATGATGGGTATAGACGTCTATACATCTGGAAGGCATGTTGGCACAATATACCGCAGTAACGCAATATGGAATCTACATCAATGCAAAATTTAAAAACCACCAGTCTTGAGGTTAAACAGAATCAACTGTGGATCCTCTGCCAGCAATCTCTGCCCCAGCAGCAAAAATGGTTGCCAGCCCATACGGTCGAGCAACTGGTACACCATATTCACACTCTGAGTGTTCGTGGTGCACCACTGATTGGCCTTTCAGCCAGTCTGTTGCTGGCATTACTGGCTGAAAGCGGTCAGTCTCAGCAACAGCTGGCGAATGCGCTAGAAACCCTGAGGGCATCAAGACCGACAGCCGTCAATTTGATGAACAATCTGGATCAGATGAAACTGGCCTTAGCGCAGCCCGATTTTGTCAGCGCCCTCGGCAAAGAAGCGTTACGTCTGGTGGAAGAAGACAAGCAGCTTTGTAACAACATTGCTGATGCGGGTGCCGCACTGGTTAAACCAGGTAGTCGCTTACTGACTCATTGTAATACTGGCGGACTGGCTACCGCGGGAGTTGGTACTGCGCTGGGTGTAATTCAGCGCGCTTTTTCCCAGGGCAAGGTTGAACATGTCTGGGTGGATGAAACACGTCCATTATTACAAGGCGGTAGATTAACCGCCTGGGAGTTAGGTGAACTCGGTATTCCTTATCAGTTAATCTGTGACTCAATGGCTGCCAGTCTGATGGCTAAAAAACAGGTGGATGCGATTTGGGTTGGTGCTGACCGCATTGCCGCGAATGGCGATGTGGCCAATAAAATTGGTACCTACAGTCTGGCGGTGCTGGCGCATTATCACCAGATCCCGTTTTATGTTGCTGCTCCGAATACCACGCTGGATAGTCATTGCCCGTCAGGAAATGCTATCCCGATTGAGCAGCGTCCGGCCCGTGAAGTCAGCGGGGTTGCCGGGAGTTTCGGTGAAGTACAGTGGGCACCAGCCAATGCCCAGGTCTATAACCCGGCCTTTGATGTCACCCCTGCAGAACTGATCAGCGGCTGGATACTGGATACAGGTGTTGTCACACCACAGCAGGTCAAGGCGGGTATCTTCCGGGCAAAATAATCGACCTTATCAGCTAAGTGATGCATAAAAGTAATCACTATTGATTACGATTTCGTTGCGCTGTCTGATGTTAAGGCTGAGCTGCTGTTTCAGGTGGGCGATTTATTTTTAAGGTGGGTTGAATTCACATCTCTGTGCATAAGAACAGCCTGACGGCTGTTCTTATATTTATCCAGAAGAATACGATTTGTTTAATTATTATTAATGAATTGTTATATTCGTGACTAATGTTAATTCATTATCATAATAATGAAGATGAATGTCTGATTTCCGACGAGTATATTTTATATTTCAAAAAAGATTAGTTAACATACCCAACAGTTAATTTATTTTTTTAGGTTATGGGTTTGGTCTCACTGTACGGCCTGTCGCAGCGTAGTACACCCGCAGTTATTGCTATTCTGGCAATACTGATGCTGTTCCTTGCCCCAGAGGTATCAAAAAACCTGGCGCAATGGCAGGCTGACGTCCCTGAAACTCACCTGATGCATAATACTGTGGCGCATGAGATGGCCACAAACCATAACCACAGCAGCCCCACAGAGAATCCGCCCGGACACCACGCACACCATGGTGAGAACGGCGGTCATCATCTGATGGGCAGTACCAGTATGGCAGGAGACTTTGCCTGCGGGTATTGTGAGTTACTGATTCATTGTCCGCTGATATTCTGGCTCTTCACACCGCTTATCTGGCTGCTGCTAGTATCTTCTCGTGCACCACCGATACTTCACTATTGTCTCTCTCCCATCCCTTATTTCGCTGGTTGTGCCCAGCCACGTGCCCCACCCGTTATCTGATATTTCTTTCACATTAAAAATAATTTCTGATTAATTCAGAAAACTATACCCTAAATAATTCGAGTTGCTTGTAGGCGCCATGAGCGCCGGTAACACCCAAGCTACTTGAAGTATGACGGGTATAGTGGCATTCGAAATATATGTGCTTTGTACAGGATAACCCATGTCTGAAAAATATATTCCTCAACGGAATACACGTGCTGCTACGCAGGACTTTCTCCGTCGACTGCATTTTTATATAGGGCTGTTTGTCGGTCCCTTTATTTTTGTTGCGGCGCTGACTGGCGCACTCTATGTTTCCAGCATACAGATTGAAAAAATACTCTATTCACATGAGTTAACTGTTCAAGCGGTTGGTAAGCCAAAATCACTGGCTCAACAAATCGACTCAGCCAGACAGTATGCGGGTAAAGATGAGGCAATCTATGCCGTTCGCCCTGCCCCCGGTCCTACTGATACCACTCGTGTTCAGTTTGTCGATGCAAACCTGGGCGCATCTGAATCAAGAGCTATTTTTGTCGATCCGTATACTCTGCAGATCCGCGGCGATCACACGGTCTACGGTAGTAGCGGTTCTCTGCCATTAAGAATGTGGATCGATCAGATCCATCGCGGCCTGTTACTGGGTGATGTCGGGCGCAATTATAGCGAGCTGGCAGCTTCATGGATGTGGATTGCAGCTCTAGGCGGAGTATTTCTCTGGTGGTCAGGCCGCCCGAAACGCCAGCGACGCAAACCCAAAGATCCACTGGCTGTCAGTCGTCGCCTTCATATCACGCTAGGGTTATTTTTACTGGCAGGCCTGCTGCTATTCTCTGCAACGGGTCTCACATGGTCTCAGTGGGCTGGCGGCAATATCGATAAAATGCGTGCGACATTCAACTGGCTGACACCCCAGGTAAGCACCATCCTGGATACGCCCGCAGAAGCCCACTCTCCGGTGCATGATCCCCATGCGGAGCATCATCATATGCCGATGAGCCAGAACGCATCAAAAAATGCAGATGACGGACTCTGGGAACAGGTGCTGGCTGCCGCTCGTCTGGCAGGAGTGAGTGCAACAAATGTTGAGATCCGCACTCCAAAAGCTATGAATCAAGCCTGGACCGTCAGTGAAAGAGAAGCACACTGGCCTTCACGAGTGGATGTGGTTTCGGTTGATCCGCGCAATATGCAGATTATCGATCACGTCTCTTTCGAGCAATATCCGCTGGCAGCCAAGTTAACCCGCTGGGGCATCGATTTTCATATGGGGTTGCTGTTTGGCCTGCCAAACCAAATCCTGCTTATTGCTTTTGGGCTCGGTGTATGCGTGATGATAGTGCTGGGATATCGGATGTGGTGGATGCGCCGCCCAGCAGCACCTGCCTCACAAACAGTCAGGACACTGATCCAGGCATGGATAAATCTGTCTCCAGGCTTAAAGATACTGTCATTTCTAATCCCTCTGGTATTAGGATTTTGCCTGCCAGTGATGGGTATCAGCCTGCTGATTTTTATTTTAATTGACCTGTTACGGTGGTACCAGCAGAAACGCCGTCTGGCAGAGTAAAAAAAGGCCGCAACATCAGGTGTTGCGGCCATCTTCAAAGCCTTAACTGCCAGATAATATCTCTCTGCCGTTATGGCAGTTTCGGATACGCATCTGCAATTGAATCACCCGTAAAGTTGGCAATCCAGCCTTCGGGGTTATCAAAAATACGGATCGCGGTAAAGTTGGGTTCAGAACCCATATCAAACCAGTGTGGTGTTCCCGCCGGGACTGAAATCAGGTCGTTCTTTTCACACAATATCTGATAGACCTTGCCGTCAAGATGCAAACAAAACAGCCCGGCACCTTCCACAAAGAAACGAACTTCGTCTTCACCGTGAGTATGCTCAGCCAGAAACTTGGTCCGAAAGACCTCTTTTTGCGGGTTATCAGCACGCATACTGATAACATCCCAGCTCTGATAGCCTTTTTCTTCCACCAGCTTATCAATCGCATGCTGATAAGCCTTAATCACGGTTTCTGGGGCAGGATCTTTGCCTAAGTCCTGATTCGCTTCCCAGCGTTCAAAACGGACTTCTTTGGCATTCAGTTGCTCACGAATAGCCTCTGCATCAGTGCTGTGCCAGACAGGCTCATGGGCTTCAGTATCAGTAAAAATAGTTAATGCACTCATGAAGAAATCGACTCCAGATTGATATTATCAAAACCCTTTACTTGCTGATGATGGCTGACTTCATCAGGCTCCCCACGAACTAACTGTAAAGTATGCCAGCCCGCTTCTTCAGCGGCATCCAACTCCTGATAAATATCAGACAGGAACAGCAGTGACTCAGGTGGCAGACCGATTTGTTCAGAAATATTACGATACGACTGCACTTCACGCTTGGCACCGACATGGGTATCAAAATAGCCACTGAATAAGTCGGTGATATCACCGACATCGCTGTAACCCACTAACAGTTTCTGCGATGCTACAGAACCGGAAGAATAGATATATAAGCCCACGCCCTGCTGTTTCCAGATCTTGAGTGCTGGTAGCACATCAGCATAAAGGTGACCGGTAAAGTCACCTTTCTCATAGCCCTGACGCCAGATAAAACCCTGTAATGCCTTCAACGAGGTAGATTTACGATCTTCGTCCATAAATCCAAACAGCACTTCAATCAGCCGCTCAATATCTGCCTGCGGTTCGCCAGCTTCGGTGCGTAAGTTGTTTAAAATATCCTGAATATCGCTCTGATTCTCACGGACAAAACTTGCCAGTCTTTCACGGGCATAAGGAAATAACACATTGTGAACAAAACGAATATCCGTGGTAGTACCTTCAATATCGGTAACAATAGCGCGAATCATAATTTCTCCAGCAGGCAAGGCTGCATTTACTTTTACCTTGTTTTATCAAAAGCTAAGTAGAAAGTCTTCTCTCTTTAACAGACATTTCATCGTACCCGGCTGTCAGAGCAGCAATAATGACATCTTCACTCTCAAAATTGCACTTCCAAAGCCTGAGCACACACCATTCCAGGCAGCTTTCTGGCGAAATGTCCGCTAACATCATGTTATAGTTTTGATAACATCCAGATATCTATGAATTCCTTGTAAGGTCGTTACATCATGAGTCATTCATCTTTGGTGCCTGAAAGTAAGTTACCGGCACTTGGAACTACTATTTTTACCCAAATGAGTATGCTGGCACAGCAGTATCAGGCGATTAATCTTTCCCAGGGTTTTCCTGATTTTGATGGCCCGGAATATCTACAGCAACGCCTGGCTCACCATGTCGCCCAAGGGGCTAATCAGTATGCACCAATGACGGGTGTACAGCCGCTACGTGAAGCTATTGCGGAAAAAACAGCCGCACTGTATGGCTATTTACCTGATGCTAATAATGAAGTGACCGTAACCGCTGGAGCGACTGAAGCACTGTATGCCGCTATCACTGCGCTGGTACGTCCTGGTGATGAAGTGATTTGTTTCGACCCGAGTTACGATAGTTATGCTCCAGCAGTGGCATTGTCGGGTGGCATCATGAAGCGTATTACTCTCAGTCCACCGAATTTTCGCGTCGACTGGCAGGCATTTAGCGATCAACTCAGTCCACGCACCCGCCTGGTGATCATCAATACACCACATAATCCTTCAGCTACCGTCTGGCAGAAAAGTGATTTTGCGGCTTTATGGCAGGCAATTGCTGAGCAAGAAATTTATGTATTAAGTGACGAGGTTTACGAACATATCTGCTTTGATGAACAGGGACATGCCAGTGTTCTTGCCCATCCTCAGTTGCGTCAACGGGCAATTGCGGTGTCATCTTTTGGTAAAACCTTCCATATGACTGGCTGGAAAGTGGGCTACTGTGTTGCACCTGCCCCGCTGAGTACGGAACTACGTAAAGTACACCAGTATCTGACATTTTCAGTCAATACCCCTGCTCAGCTCGCTATCGCCGATATGCTACGTGAGCATCCGGAACATTACCTGGAATTACCCGCATTTTATCGTGCCCGCCGTGATCGTTTTATTAACGCACTGGCCGACAGTCGCTTAAAGCTTCTGCCTTGCGAAGGGACTTACTTCCTGCTGGCAGACTACAGCGCAATTTCAGACCAGGATGATGTGAGTTTTTGTCAGTGGCTGACCAAAGAAGTGGGCGTTGCAGCGATTCCTTTATCGGTCTTTTGTGAGGGAGAATTCCCCCATAAGCTGATTCGTTTATGCTTTGCCAAGCAAGAAGCCACTCTCGATGCAGCAGCAGAAAGGTTACGCACTTTGTAATTCAGACTCTCCCTGTCGCCAAGCGATGCGGAGGGTCAGAGTCCGAGAATATCTTTTACAAAGGGAATAGTGAGTTTACGTTGGGCGGTAATCGAAGCATGATCAAGCTGATTTAGCGTAGTAAATAAGGTACGCATCTCTCGGTCTAAACGTTTGAGCAAAAAACGGCCGACATCTTCGGGTAACTCAAATCCACGTAGCCTGGCTCGGGACTGGAGTGCCTGAAGTTTATCATTGTCAGACAGAGGCTGGAGTTTATAGATTTGCCCCCAGTCCAGACGAGACGCAAGATCAGGCAACTGAAGATTAAGCTGACGAGGCGGTCGGTCACCGGTTATCAGTAATCGTGTTTTTCCGGACTCAAGAATACGGTTGTAGAGATTGAAAATAGCCATTTCCCATGGCTCATCCCCGGCAATACACTCAATGTTATCGATGCATACCAGGGAAAGCTGTTCCATGCCATCAAGCACTTCAGGTACAAACCAAGTCCGCTTATCCAGAGGAACGTAGCCTACTGCATCGCCACGCTGAGAGAGTTCAGCGCAGGCAGCATGTAACAAGTGACTACGCCCCGCGCCTTCCCGCGACCAAAAATAGATATACCCACTGTGCTCCTGACGAAGCACCGCATGGAGCGCGGCTAATAAAGAGGGATTATCGCCCGGCCAGAAACTGGCAAATGTCTCGTCATCAGGTAAATAAAGTGGCAGTGAAAGCTGCGCTGGCGTATTCAGAAGTACCTCAACCATAACAGGCATAAAATCAACTACAGTCTACCACAGTAACAGCACATTTTCGAACCGCGTAACAGGATATAACGTCGATTCAACTGGCGAAGAAAAATGTCAGTTTTTTCCTGAAAGAATATAAGACAAGTGGCAATAGTTTGATTTTAATGATTGTTTTATCATCATATATTGATAAAGGCCCACGATTTTGCAGGCCTTTATAGCAATCTGGCAGCAGACTCGCCGTCAGAGCAACGTCTTAATCAACATCATGGGCATCCAGGACTTCTTCTTCTGGAAGGACGATACTAATAACGTGGAACAGTAAGCTAAGGATAACACCCACAACGGTAGCCAGTGCCATTCCTTTCAGTTCCGCCGCACCAATATGCACTTTAGCGCCACTGACCCCGATAATAAGAATAATAGAAGTCAGGATCAGGTTTTTAGCTTTACTGAAATCGACTTTGGACTCAATTAATACCCGAATACCCGAAGCACCTATTACCCCGTACAGCAACAGTGAAACCCCACCCATGACGGGAACCGGGATCACCTGAATCGCTGCAGCCAGTTTACCGATACAGGAAAGCAGAATCGCGAAAATAGCCGCACCACCGATTACCCAAGTCGAGTAAACACGGGTGATGGCCATCACACCGATATTTTCACCATATGTAGTATTGGGCGTTGAGCCAAAGAATCCGGAGAAGACGGTTGAGATACCGTTGGCAAACATGGAGCGATGCAGACCAGGATTATGGAGTAAATCTTTTTTAACGATATTAGCCGTCACTACCAAATGCCCTACGTGTTCCGCAATCACCACTAAAGCTGCTGGTAAAATAGTGAAAATAGCAAACCATTCAAAACGTGGTGTATAGAAAGTTGGCAAAGCAAACCAGTGAGCGTCACGGATTGCCGTGGTATCGACAATACCCATGACAAAAGAGAGTGCGTAGCCTACCAGTACCCCGATAAGAATCGGAATGATAGCCATAAAGCCACGGAATAATACCGACCCCAATATTGTCACACTAAGGGTTACCAGCGAGATAAAAATAGTTGTTCCATCAGGAGCAACACCATCTGCAGGTAATAAGCCCGCCATATTCGCAGCCACTCCCGCTAACTCGAGACCGATAACAGCGACAATCGCACCCATTGCCGCAGGCGGGAATATCACGGTCAGCCAGCCGGTACCGGCAACTTTAACGATAAGAGACACCAGGCAGAACAGCACGCCACACATAATAAAACCGCCGAGGGCAACTTCATAACCCAGTGGCAGTAATAACAAGACCGGGGAGATAAAGGCAAAGCTTGAACCCAGATAAGCAGGGATTTTTCCCTTACAAATAAATAAGTACAGCAGGGTACCAATACCGTTAAACAGTAGAACTGTCGCTGGGTTTATCTGAAACAGAATGGGAACCAAAACGGTAGCCCCAAACATCGCAAACAGATGCTGAAGACTCAACGGAATCGTTTGCAATAGTGGTGGTCTTTCACTTACCCCGATAGCGCGGCGGGCCATGATGCTTTCCTCTAAGTATTATTATAACGAGTGTTGTTATATAACCCGCCATACTTCAAGTTGCCTGGCTGTTGCTTTCGTCCAGATAACGAATCACATAGTTTGTCTATGCTCATCGCCTATCTGAACTCAGCGCCTACAAGCAACTCGAATTATTTTGGATATAAAAATCAAAAAAAAGCCGACTTCTCAGTCGGCTTATTGAATTACTTGGTACCAAATATCTTATCGCCTGCATCACCGAGGCCTGGGATGATGTATCCGTGTTCGTTTAACCCCTGGTCAATCGATGCGGTATACAGTTCAACATCTGGGTGCGCTTTTTCCAGTGCCGCAATACCTTCTGGCGCGGCAACCAGCACCAAGACTTTGATACTGACGCAACCTGCGTTTTTTAACAGGTCAATGGTGGCTATCATCGAGCCACCGGTAGCGAGCATCGGATCAACGACCAATGCCATACGCTCTTCTATATTAGAAACCAGCTTCTGGAAGTAAGGAACAGGTTTGAGCGTTTCTTCATCACGGTAAACGCCTACAACACTGATACGTGCGCTAGGTACATTTTCCAGCACACCTTCCATCATACCAAGACCAGCACGCAGAATCGGTACCACGGTAATTTTTTTACCCTTGATCTGTTCTATCTCGACCGGGCCGTTCCAACCTTCAATAGTAACGGTTTCTGTTTCCAGCCCCGCCGTAGCTTCATAAGTTAGCAAGCTGCCAACTTCTGAGGCGAGTTCACGAAAGCGCTTAGTACTGATGTCATTCTCACGCATCAGGCCTAATTTATGTTTGACGAGTGGGTGTTTCACTTCCACGATCTTCATACTCTTTCTCCCCGAGATAGTCTGGCATAAAAAAAATCGCCGGATTATACCGCTTTTTGATGGTTGTGCTATAGGTATTGCGTCAGCTTGTGGTTAATCATTCAAAATATACCTGTCATACATCAAGTTATCAGGATGCTACCTTCGCCCAATGAACTGAATCACATCGTGAGTTATGCTCATCGATGGCCTGAACTTGGTGCCGGGGAGCGACTCACCTTATTTAAGGTTAGTAGAGATTGAACAATAATACACCAGCCCTTAATAAGAGGCTCGCAAACGTTTGCTTCCACTGTTAGAATTGCCGCGTTTTCATTTCATACCACCCACGGGGAACGCGCAGTGACCGATAAAACCTCTCTCAGCTATAAAGATGCCGGTGTAGATATTGATGCTGGTAACGCTCTGGTCGACAGAATTAAAGGCGTGGTTAAAAAAACGCGCCGTCCTGAAGTTATGGGGGGTTTGGGCGGTTTTGGTGCGCTATGTGCACTGCCACAGAAATACCGTGAACCCATTCTGGTTTCTGGCACCGACGGCGTCGGCACTAAACTACGTCTGGCGATGGATTTAAAGCGCCACGATGCTATTGGTATTGACCTGGTTGCCATGTGCGTTAACGACCTCGTGGTTCAAGGTGCAGAGCCGCTGTTCTTTCTTGACTACTACGCCACAGGCAAACTAGATGTCGACACTGCTGCCAGTGTTATCACCGGTATAGCTGAAGGTTGTCTGCAATCAGGCTGCGCACTCGTCGGCGGTGAAACTGCTGAAATGCCTGGCATGTATCACGGTGAAGACTACGATGTCGCCGGTTTCTGTGTGGGTGTGGTTGAGAAATCAGAAATTATTGACGGCTCAAAAGTTGCCGATGGCGATGTTCTGATTGCCCTTGGTTCAAGTGGCCCGCATTCCAATGGTTACTCATTAGTACGTAAAGTGCTGGAAGTTAGTGGTGCAGATCCACTGACTACAGAGCTGGAAGGTAAGCCTCTGGCCGACCATCTGTTAGAACCAACCCGCATTTACGTCAAAAATATTCTTGAACTGATTGAGCAGGTTGATGTTCACGCTATCGCTCACCTGACCGGTGGTGGCTTCTGGGAGAATATTCCTCGTGTTCTGCCAGACAACACCCAGGCCGTTATCAGTGAATCTTCCTGGCAGTGGCCTGCTGTATTTAACTGGCTACAACAGGCAGGTAATATCAGCCATCACGAAATGTATCGTACCTTTAACTGTGGTGTCGGGATGATTATCGCACTGCCGGCAGCAGAGGCTGATAAAGCGGTTGAGCTGATGAATGCTAAAGGTGAAAAAGCGTGGAAAATCGGTATCATCAAGGCATCTGACAGCGAAGAGCGTGTGGTTATCGAGTAATGAAAAACATTGTGGTGCTGGTGTCCGGTAGCGGATCTAATCTGCAGGCGATTATTGATGCCTGTCAGCAAAAGAAGATTAACGGCACCATTAGTGCGGTGTTTAGTAACAAGACCGATGTGTTCGGCCTTGAGCGAGCGCGTGAAGCCGGTATTCCGGCTTTTTCACTGCTCCCTCGCGACTATGCCACTCGTGAAGCATTTGATAATCAGCTGATAACCGAGATTGATGCCTTTGAACCTCACCTCGTGGTGCTGGCGGGGTATATGCGTATTCTAAGCCCAGATTTTGTTGCGCATTATAGTGGTCGTCTGTTGAATATTCATCCATCCCTATTGCCGAAATATCCTGGGCTTCATACCCATCGCCAGGTTCTCGAAAACGGTGACCAAGAGCACGGCACTTCGGTTCATTTTGTGACTGAAGAGCTGGATGGTGGTCCGATTATTTTACAAGCCAAAATCCCCGTATTTCCTGAAGATGAAGAAAGCGATATTGTTGCGCGCGTTCAGCATCAGGAACATGCTATTTATCCCTTAGTCGTTAGCTGGTTTGTTGATGGCCGTTTAGCGATGAGAGATAACGCCGCATGGCTGGATGATGTGTGTCTTCCCGCCCAAGGTCACGCTGCTGACTGATGATTTTTTAGCATCCATTCATTAGAATGGATGCTAAATTTATCGGTTATCAATTTGGCTAACCGATAAATTTATTTTTACTGTTACTCCCCCTTCCCTAATACCCAATAAGGCTTTCAATCCATTAAAAACTTTCGTTTTTTTACCCTATTCTCATATTCCTGTCATGATTCTGTCGGATACTTTTATCAACTGAGTTGGACATTTTTTATGAAAGCTCGCCATAATAAGTAACGTAACGATGACGATATTGCCATGTTTGCGTATATATAGAATGTGAGGACTAATGGGTCAGGACAAGTTGTATATCGAAAAAGAACTGAGTTGGTTAACCTTTAACGAACGTGTTCTGCAGGAAGCGGCAGATAAGACTAATCCGCTTATTGAGCGTATGCGCTTCCTCGGCATCTATTCTAATAATCTCGACGAATTCTACAAAGTCCGATTCGCTGAGTTAAAACGGCGGATATTGATTAACGAAGAGCAGGGTTTGTCGTCTAATCAACGTCATTTACTGAATAAAATCCAAGCCCGAGTACTCAAAGCCGACCAGGAATTTGACAGTCTGTATAATGACCTGTTGCTGGAAATGGCACGTAATCAAATCTTCCTGATCAATGAACGCCAGTTATCGCTCAACCAACAATCGTGGTTACGGAGCTTCTTCAAACATCAATTACGCCCTTATATCGCCCCTATTCTGATAAATCGTGATACCGATTTGGTGCAGTTTCTGAAAGATGACTACACCTATCTGGCGGTCGAAATTATGCGTGGCGATGATATTCGTTACGCCTTACTCGAAATTCCGTCAGATAAAGTGCCACGTTTTGTCAACTTACCGCCGGAAGCCCCTCGACGCCGTAAGCCAATGATTTTACTTGACAATATATTGCGCTACTGCCTTGATGATATCTTTAAAGGGTTCTTTGATTACGATTCGCTCAATGCGTATTCGATGAAGATGACCCGCGATGCAGAGTACGACTTGGTTACTGAAATGGAGTCCAGCCTGCTGGAACTTATGTCTTCAAGTCTGAAACAGCGTTTAACCGCTGAACCGGTGCGCTTTGTTTATCAACGTGATATGCCAAGAGCCTTGGTTGAAATGCTCTGCGATAAACTGACCATCTCAAATTATGATTCCATCATTCCTGGTGGTCGTTATCATAATTTTAAAGATTTTATTGGCTTCCCAAACGTAGGTAAAGCCAATCTGGTGAACAAGCCGTTACCACGCTTACGTCATACTTGGTTCGATCACTTCCGTAATGGCTTTGATGCTATTCGAGAGCGTGATGTATTGCTTTATTACCCGTACCATACTTTTGAACACGTACTGGAACTGCTACGTCAAGCCTCTTTCGACCCTAGCGTGTTAGCGATTAAAATTAATATCTACCGGGTAGCAAAAGACTCACGCATTATCGAATCAATTATCCACGCAGCCCATAACGGGAAAAAAGTTACCGTAGTGGTTGAGTTGCAGGCACGCTTTGATGAAGCAGCTAATATTCACTGGGCCAAACGTCTCACTGAAGCTGGAGTGCATGTAATTTTCTCTGCTCCTGGCCTGAAAATTCACGCCAAACTGTTTCTTATTTCGCGTATGGAAGGTGACGATATTGTGCGTTACGCTCATATCGGTACCGGTAACTTTAACGAAAAAACGGCGCGAATTTATACCGACTATTCGTTGCTTACCGCCGACTCACGTATTACCAATGAAGTCCGTCGAGTATTCAACTTTATAGAGCATCCTTATCGCCCGGTAACTTTTGATCACTTACTTGTCTCGCCGCAGAATTCACGTCGGCTGCTGTATGATATGATCGACCACGAAATTACCAATGCACAAAATGGACAACCTGCCGGAATTACGCTTAAACTCAATAATCTGGTCGATAAAGGGCTGGTAGACAGACTGTATGCAGCGTCAACCGCCGGTGTGAAGATTAACCTCTTGATCCGAGGTATGTGCTCACTAGTCCCTGAACTTAGCGGAGTTAGTGATAACATCAGTGTTATTAGTATTGTTGACCGTTTTCTTGAACATGACCGGGTCTATATCTTTGAAAATGGTGGCGATAAAAATGTCTTCCTCTCTTCAGCTGACTGGATGACGCGCAATATTGACTATCGTATAGAGGTTGCTGTTCCGGTCCTCGATCCGCGTCTGAAAAAACAGATGCTGGATATTATGGATATACTGTTTAGTGACACGGTGAAAGCACGCATCGTCGATAAAGAACTGAGTAATCGCTATGTACCGCGCGGCAACCGCCGTAAAGTACGTTCTCAATTAGCGATTTACGATTACCTTAAATCTCTGGAACAACCTGAATAACGCACTATGCCGCTATCAAACCCAACTCCCCGACCGCAGGAATTTGCTGCGGTTGATCTAGGTTCCAATAGTTTCCATATGGTGATTGCCCGTGTGGTTGATGGAGCGATGCAAATTATTGGTCGCCTCAAACAACGAGTACATCTGGCCGATGGTCTGGGCCCGGATGGTCGATTAAATGAAGAGGCCATGGAGCGTGGACTTTCATGTTTGGCGCTATTTGCTGAACGGCTACAAGGATTTAATGCCGATAATGTCTGTATCGTAGGAACACACTCCCTGCGTGAGGCCACAAATGCTGATGAATTCCTGCAGCGTGCAGCACAAGTTATTCCCTATCCGATTGAGATAATTTCCGGGAATGAAGAAGCTCGCCTTATCTTTATGGGGGTTGAACATACTCAGCCTGAGCGCGGTCGTAAACTGGTGATTGATATTGGTGGTGGCTCCACAGAATTGGTGATAGGTGAAGACTTTGAACCTCTGTTGGTCGAGAGTCGTCGTATGGGCTGCGTCAGTTTTGCCCGTCAATTCTTTCCTGACGGCAATATTACCGAAGCCAGTTTTAAACGTGCACGAATGACTGCAGTACAAAAACTAGAAAATCTGGCCTGGCAGTTCCGCCTTAAAGGCTGGAAAGTCGCCCTGGGAGCTTCTGGCACCATCAAAACCGCCCATGAGATTTTGATCGAAATGGGTGAAAAAGATGGCATGATCACTTTAGAACGCCTGGAAATGCTGCAACGCGAAGTGCTGAAGTTTAAAAACGTCTCTGCGTTAAGCCTGCCAGGACTCTCTGAAGAGCGTAAGTCGGTATTTATTTCTGGCCTGGCCATTCTCTGTGGCGTGTTTGATGCTCTGGCCATCCGTGAACTTCGTCTCTCTGACGGTGCTCTACGCGAAGGTGTGCTCTACGAAATGGAAGGCCGTTTTCGCCATCAGGACGTGCGCATCCGTACCGCACAAAGCCTGGCGGGGCAATATCATATCGACAGTGATCAGGCGAGACGCGTTCTGGAAACAGTTGAAAATCTGCATCAGCAATGGGAAGTACAAAATCCGAAGCTCGTTAACCTGCAACTGACCGCCTTGCTGAAATGGGCTGCCACGCTGCACGAAGTCGGACTGAGCATCAACCACAGTGGGTTACATCGTCATTCGGCTTATATCCTGCAAAACAGTAACCTGCCGGGTTTCACCCAGGAGCAACAGTTACTGATGGCAACAATGGTGCGTTATCATCGCCGAGTTGTCAGGCTGGATGACTTTCCGCGCTTTACGTTGTTCAGGAAAAAATATTTCCTGCCATTGATTCAGATCTTGCGTCTTGCAGTATTACTTAATAACCAGCGCCAGTCGACGACGACGCCACCAACGTTAACCCTGATAACCGATGAAAACCACTGGATACTTCGTTTTCCTCATGGCTGGTTTAGTCAAAACGCACTGGTTCAGCTAGACCTGGAAAGAGAGCAACAGTACTGGGAAACAGTCCCTGACTGGAAACTCAGTATTGAGGAAGCACCCCACATTCTCGACTTCTGATCATATTTTTATTATCCGTAAATCGATGATTCTCAAGCCCGGCGCAATGGTTTATTGCGCCGGGCTTTTGTTATTCAACAGGCTATCTAATGGCTGAGGGTAGCTGATCAGATGACCCTGAATATAGTCAATCCCTAACATAATAACGGCTTCTCTAATAGCTTCGGTTTCAACACACTCCGCAACAATCTGCATTTTCTTGATCCGGGCCAGCTGGCAGATAGAGCTGACCACCTGATAGTCGAGGCTGCTACTGAGAATATTTCGAATAAAGTTGCCATCTATCTTTAGAATATCGGCATTCAGTTCTTTCAGGCTGATATAACTACCGTATCCAGTGCCAAAATCATCAATCGCTACTCGGCACCCCATATTTTGTAGGGTGGTTAACGTGATATTGGCTTGCTCCATATTCACCAGAGAATCACACTCTGTTACCTCAAACATAAGCTGCCACGGCTCGATATGATAATGGGCAAGCAACCGTCTGACTTCCAGAGAAAAATGCTCCCGGCATACCGATACAGGCGTAATATTAATGGACAAACGACAGCCTGGTAATTGTTTACGATGCATGGACATAAATGTTAAGGCAGCATTGAGCACCCAGCGGTCAATCCTCGCTGATAAACCAAACTCGTGAGCAACCGGCATAAATTTATCCGGAGTCAACAGTTCGTTATTATCACCCTGCATCCGCAGTAAAATTTCATAATAGATATCCCCTCTGACGCCTTCAATAGATTGTGCCATTAACACAAACCGCCCATTATCCAAGGCGTACTGCAGGCGGTTCATCATGTCAACTTTGTGCTTCACATCATTCTGTACCGAGTTGGAACCTTGCTTTTGCAAGATTTCCGGACGCAGTGTGGTAAGTGAACGTTCGGCCATCGTGCTCAACTCGCCCAGCAATAAGTAGAGATGCGATACTGGATGGCGGACATAACAATAGCTCATGCCTATCTGCGGCTGAAGATGCAATCCATCCCAGACAAAGCGGAATTGTTTTGCCCGCCGATAGATGGTTTCAATTTTATCAAGATAGGAGACCTGTGGTACTGACTGATGATGATTAAAACGCAGGACTAAATTCGCCCCTGATAAGTGATAAACCATCTCCTTTGCCATCAGTTCCTTACGTAGAAATACAGCCAGCTGCTGCTTATACTGAATACGCAACATCACACCGTAATTACGCCCCAGTAACTCCAGTTCAGGAATAGTAATTAAGCTAATGGCTGACCAAGTATGCAGCTCTAAGTCTCGGCTTAGCGCCCGAAGATTGGGCATCTGTAATACCGGATCAATATAGGCCAGCCGTCTGGTCTTATTATGCAAGATACGCTGACGCGTCGTTATCGCGGCCATCAGGTAGATAGTGACCGAAAAAACAGCGTTACAGGATGAGACTATCGCCAAGTGCAGTTCAATGCCGATATCAGGCGAAAGGTAGTGATGAAATTGTGCCGAAAGTAGGATCAGTAACAAAGTCCAGACATTGATAATAAACAGAAAACCAAAACGCATGGCTCCCCATAACATGACCGGAAGCATCAGAATCAGTGTGTAATCGGTATTAAAAATGGTGCTTCTTTCACTGATCGGATTCAGTAATAACGCCATTAAAGAAATAATCAGGGCGCACCAAAGTAGTATTTCACTTAATTTGACCCCCTGCTGTTTCTGCGCCAGCATACGAGACCAAAAACTCTTTACAAACATTGGATTAACAATGATGCGTAGCAGGTAATAAAAAAAGGGTAATCCGGTCAGACAACCCACTAGTACCGCCTGATAGTTAATTAGCGTCCGTACGGTCCACAACATCTCGGGAAAAATCAAAAATTCCTGGTCATACAACCCCAGCAGCAAACCCGCTTCGTAGAACAGCAAAAACAAGGTGCCGTTAACCCAGACCAACCAAAACATTCGTGCGGCGACCACATTCATCATGTCGAATCGCACCGCATGGCGCCGTGGCACAAAAACATGGTAACAAAACCAGCTAATACTCAACGGCACTAAGCAGTGAACCGTGTAGAGCAAAGCTATCATTTCACCCTTTAAGGGGAGGTAGCGAATCAACAAGGCCACTACAATGCCTGGTAAAGCGGCCCAGCCGAAGAGCATGATAAAGGCGGTCATCAGAGCCAGTGGCATATAGAGCAGGAAAACACGACCGCCATCGAGAAGTGTCTGAGCATTCAGGTTCACAACCAGTGGCAGAAAGATACTTGGCAGAATGAGAGGCAGCGCCCACCAGTTATTTTTTGAACGTTGATACCAAAGAAATAAACGTGTACTCATTTGCTACCGACCCTTTCCTGATTGGGTTTCGTGCCGGAGGTGATACCGACTCGTTCTTTCATCCATGCCACATCGATACAGATAAGAGGCAGAAAATTTTAACCGGAAAAAGACTTTTTTAATAAAATAAAATTATTACCAAATATGCGTCAGGGTTCCGATAGCGAGCCAGTTCTGATCGTGAAGCTTGGTTAATGCCTTCCCAGTCCAAAAGATAATGGGAAATTTATCGTGATGAGTAAGCGAAAAATTGACCTGAGATGTTCCCTGTGACTAAATACTCGAACCGCCTTGGATGATGGGCAGATTCTAAGCGTCTTTTACGTGATACAGGATACAATAATGCGAAACCGACACAGATTTAATAATCGTATGACGCGCATTATCCTTTTGATTAGTTTCTTATTTTTATTTGGTCGCTTCATATATTCTTCGATTGGTGCCTGGTATCACCATCAGGATAAAAAAGAACAAAATCAGCAATCTCAACAAATCAGCCAACCCGTCGAACGCAATACCACCCCGTAAACGAACGCTCTTTTATATGTGCTTTTCTGTATTAAGAAAATAGCAACTAATAGCTAACTATACTCTAAATAATTCGAGTTGCTTGTAGGCGCAAAGGGAAGCCCGTCGATGAGCATAGATAAACTATGTGATTCGGCGGCATTCACTGCAGCAACACCCAGGCAACTTGAAGTATGACGGGTATAGAAGTAGATTCCCCTGTCGTCGCGTTAACTGCCCCATCCCTTATTCAAGGTCGCTGCGAAGCGTTTTCGCATAGAACACCAGCCTCAGATGTTTCCCCTCATCGACAATAAACGAGGTATGGTCAAAAGCAACCTCACCACTCTCCCCTGTTCTGAATATCCGCCGGCCTTCGCAGCGTCCATGGACATCATGCTGGAGCCACAAGGTTTTAAAGTCGCCAGAAACCTCATTCAGCATAGCGACAAGGTTTGCCATATCTTCATCTTCAGGTGCCCGAGCAAAATCACGTCGAAAACTTGCCAGTACCTGAGGAGCCTGAGCAGACCAGTCAACAATTTTGCTATTTAACTGGTCATCAGCAAATAACATCCACAGCATATTTCTTTCCGATTCCGGGCGGAGAGCGAAACCAAACAGCGAATCGGCAGCCGTATTCCAACCCAGTACATCCCAGCGTAAATTAAGAACATAGGAGGGACGTTGAGTTAAATCGTCCAGTAACAGACGGACCATGGGTGATAACTGACATCCTGTCTGAGCTGCCATCGCTGGTGGACGTTGATGTGCTAGTAGAAACAGATGGCGTCGTTCAATGTCATCGAGCTTCAGTACTCGAGATAAATTATCAAGAAAACTCGCCGAGACACGGATACTGCGCCCCTGTTCAAGCCAAGTGTACCAGGTAATTCCTACTCCAGCGAGAGCGGCTACCTCCTCCCGACGCAGACCAGGAGTTCGTCGTCGCTTTCCGGCAGGTAAACCTACATCCAATGGTGAAAGCGCTTCACGTCGGCTGCGAAGAAAATCAGCCAGTACGCTATGTGTTCGATCCAGTCGGTTATCGAGCATATTGCCTTTAGTAATAGCATAATCAGTTATATAGTAACATGATAAATAATCTGCAACACTCCTGCAAGTCTCTTAATACACCGGAGTGTTCATGACTGACACACAGCTATCTTCTGCCAGTACGGCAGAATGTCCACACAAAAGTCCCCCCTCTTCGCTGGCGCTTTTTATCCTGTTACTGGGGGGATTTATTACTATTTTTGATCTGTTTGTGGTCAATATTGCTATTGCTTCCATTCAGGAGAGTCTTAGCGCGAGTTTCGCTGATATTGCCCTTATTATCGCCGGCTATGAACTGGCATTTGGTGTATTACTTATAGCCGGAAGTCGGCTTGGGGATCGTCATGGACGGCGGCGGCTGTTTATCATCGGTATGCTGGCCTTCACCTTGGCCTCCTTACTCTGTGGTATTGCACCTTCAGCCAGTTTTCTGATAGCTGCCCGCTTCATCCAGGGTGCCGCTGGGGCCATTCTATTTCCACAAATTTATGCTTCACTACGCGTGATTTATGATGACCAAGGCCGTAGCAGAGCCTTTGGCTTACTCGGTATGACTCTGGGACTCGCAGCCATTGCCGGGCAGGTTATTGGTGGTTTACTGGTTGAAATTAACCTGTTCGATCTCAGCTGGCGGGTGGTATTTTTGATGAATATTCCCATCGGATTACTGGCTGTCATAGCGGCTCGCACTATTCCGGAGTCCAGGGATAACACAGCTTCTGATATCGACTGGCCTGGGGTATTACTGGTCAGCAGCGGTTTATTACTGCTATTACTGCCACTTCTTGAAGGACCCAATATCGGCTGGCCGTTGTGGACAGGATGCAGCTTTGTTGTCGGCCTTGTTCTCTTGACTATTTTCCTGGTCTGGCAGCGTCAGCTTACCCGCCTGGGTGGTACGCCGATTATTGCTCTGGCCTTATTTCACCAGCCAGCCTTCTCCATCGGCTCCCTGATCGTGTTACTGATTTACTCCACCGCAACATCACTGTTTCTCTGCTTTGCACTGCTGTTACAGTCGGGACTCGGACTCTCCCCCTTTGCTGCCGGTATGATTTTTGCCCCTTGTAGCGTAGGGTTTATCGCCGCTTCATTGCTGGCGCCCAAATTCGTGTCTCGCTTTGGTAATCAGGTTATTGCCCAAGGTGCAGCTCTCTATGCTGCGGGTATTGGAGGATTAATTCTGGTAGCACACAACTTTAGTCCACAATCGGAAGCAACTATTTTTATCTGGCCATTAATCATATTAGGTTTTGGTCAGGGGATAGCCATGACACCAATGCTGAACCTGGTGATTAGCTATGTAGAGGAACGTGATGCGGGTATCGCTGCTGGGTTTATCTCGACCATGCAACAGGTCGGTGGGGCTTTCGGAGTCTCTATTGCGGGTGTGTTCTTTATCAACATTTTGACCCATGATGCCAGCTTAGCAGTAACCATTCGCTATCTTGAGGCCTTTTCAGGGGCGATGGTTTACAACTTGGTTGCTGTTTTGATGTCTATCATTCTGATGATACTGCTGATCCGACGCAGTCGTAATATCAATTCGCGGGCAAAATAACCTATTTAACCGGTGGCTTCCAGCAACAGTAAGTCCATCAGCAAGACCAAATTTGACTCAAAGGAGGTGACGCCTGCTGCCTCCGCTGCATAATGAACCGCTTCGTCGTATAAAGCAAAATGCAGGTCTGCCATACCTGCCAGGCTATTGGCAGAAGCGCGAGTAAATGCCACCACCGTCATACCAATATTTTGTGCAATCCTTGCCTTATCCAACACTTGCTCAGTCTCACCACTGCGTGAAACGGCAACAAAAACCTGGTAACGAGCAGCATTACTCAAAAATATATTACGGCTGTCACCCGGACCAGAAATAAAGGCGGTCTTACCGAGAACTTGTAATTTTTTGGTCAGGTACTCGGCAAACAGATAAGAAAAACCCGCTCCATACAAAAAAAAACTCTCTTTTTCGCGCAAAAGCCGGGTAAATGTATGCCGTTTTTCTTCGGTGACCCACTGGAAAGTTTGCTGATAATTAGCGACAAATTGATTAAATAGCGCAGGTAACTCCGGGACATTATCCGTTCGCGCGACTAGCTGTGGCGTTTCAGACAACAGCTGCTTGCAGTGCCAGATGAACTCGCTAAAACCACTGAAACCTAACTTCTGCGCTAAACGCATAATGGTGGCGGTAGAAACATAGGTTACTTCCGCCAGTTCCCGGACGGTAATATGCCCCACCCGCATAGGGTGTTCCATTAAATAAGACAAAACACGATATTCAGCCCGGGTCAGAGCCGCATCACGCATTAACAAGGATGAAAGGCGTGTATCCATTAGCATGCCAGCCTTAAGGTTGGTACCAGACAGCAAGAGTTCAGTGGTAGCTTATCAGATACTTCCCCCCTCGGGGAGACGGATTAATAGCGATAAAATCACCTGACGACATAGATATCTCTGGGTGTCTTAGCAAAAAAGCGATTGTCGGTGTTTTCTCTCACACCGACAAGTCACCCAATGATTTCAGTCGTTAATTTTTAACAGCTTCACCATCACGCCAGGCCTGTTGTAAAGCCGGCCAGTAATCACGATTCGCCTCTATCATTTCATCAAGAATTAATTTTGCATGCTCCATTGTCGGTACCGTTCTGTTCAGCGTAAAGGCCTGCAGAGCTTTCTCATAACTCCCCTCAATCGTCGCCTCAACTAACAGCTGCTCAGAAGCCAGCTGCTGCTGTAGCAGAGTTTGATGGAATAATGGCACCTGACCAATACGAATGGGCTCCGGCCCCTCACTGGTAATATAGGCTGGTACTTCTACCATCGCATCATAAGGTAGGTTAGTAATCGCCCCTTTATTTTCAACCATCACCAAGTGACGCTGACGCAGGTTAAACGCCAGTGAGCAGGCAACATCAACAATAAACTCACCGTGGACCCCTACATGGAAGGCATCTGACAGAATACCAGTACGCTGATATTCTGTAGCCGCTGCAAACAGTTTCTTCTCCCGCCCATCCATCACTTCATTGGCGCGGGTATAGTTCGGGTTCTGGTGTTCAACAATCTGATTAGGCATCAGGTAATACTGCAGATACGGATTCGGCAAGTACTCCGGGAAGTTATCCATAATCGGCTTAATATTACGCCAGGTCTTGACCCATGAAGGATCTGAGTGCTGAGGATCAGTTTTCGCAGCATCTTCGGTCAACAGGCCAAAACGGGCAATATGGCGACGTAACTCTGGCAGTCTGTCTTCACCATCAACCAAGACACGGGTAAACCAGCCAAAGTGGTTCAGACCAAAATAGTCCACTTCAAGCTTATGCCTGTCGACACCCAGAATAGCTCCCATATTACGCATCGCTGCTACCGGCATATCACAGATATTCAGTACCCGGGCATCAGGTCGCAGGCGACGAACACCTTCCGCAACAATAGCTGCCGGATTAGAGTAGTTAACAATCCAGGCTTTCTTATCAGCATAACGCCCTACCAGATCGATCAGTTCGACCATAGGTAAAATAGTACGTAAGCCATAGGCTAAACCACCAGGACCACAGGTTTCCTGGCCGACTACGCCATGGCGTAGAGGTATTTTTTCATCCTGTTCACGCATTTTGTACTGACCGACACGCATCTGAGCAAAGACAAAATGCGCGCCACTAAAGGCAACTTCAGGGTTATCGGTGACAGTAAATTTAATCGTCTGACTGTGGTCACTAATCACTTTTTCCACGACCGGAGCAATGGTGTTCTGTCTTTCGGCATCAATATCATAGAGGCGGATTTCCGCGAGCGGAAAGTCAGCCAGTCTGACCATCAGACTTTTCACAATACCCGGTGTATAGGTACTACCGCCACCTGCAATAGACAGGATAAATGGGGGTGTAAACATAATTGCCTCCTTCAGAGAAACGTCTCTACTGCTTCTCGCATTTTCTTGACATGCAGCCCGTAGACCACCTGAACGTTATTACCTTGTTTAATAATGCCTTTGGCACCAGTCGCCTTGAGCCCTGGTTCATCAATCATGGCAACATCTTTTACTGTGACGCGCAGACGGGTGTAGCAGTTATCCACGACGTCGATATTGTTCGCTCCACCAAGTCCCGCGATAATAGATTTACCTATCTCATGGTTATTACCTTTGGCCTGATACTCTTGCTTGCTATATAGACGAGTCTCGGCATCGTCATCCTCACGCCCAGGGGTCTTCATATTGAATTGCACAATCAACAGACGGAAGGTAATGAAATAAAGGGCAAACATGATAAGACCAACGAGGATATACATCGGCCAGTTAGACTTCTCGATACCCAGCGGCAAGTTATAGAGAATAAAATCGATAAAGCCGTTAGCGCCGATGGCGTGGACACCTAACAGTGAGAACAACACCATCCCCACGCCCGTCAGTACGGCATGGACCACAAACAGCAAAGGTGCGACGAAGAGGAAAGCAAACTCAAGCGGTTCGGTGACCCCCACCAGCATGGCTGTTAAGGCAGCTGGTAATAAAATAGCTTTCGCCTGGGTCTTGCGTTCTGGTTTGGCGGTGACATACATAGCGAGTGCTACAGCGGGCAGACCAAACATTTTGCTGATACCACGCGCATCCCACACCACTGTGCTACTGAGCTGTTTCACATCCTGACAGGCCATTTCGGCGAAGTAGATATTACGCGCTCCATGGTACAGAGTACCGCAGACCTCTTTTGACCCACCCAATTCGGTATAAAGGAAAGGGGTATAGACCAGATGATGCAGGCCGGTAGGCACCAGAATTCGTTCCAGAAAACCGTATATCGCCACCCCTAATGGCCCTGAGTCTTTAATCGCCAGAGCCATCGAACTGATACCGTGCTGCACATATGGCCAGATCTCACTCATCACAACGCCGAGCAGAATCGAGACTGGCAGCATAATAATGGCGACAAAGCAGTGTCCGGAGTAAATAGCCATCACTCCGGAAAACTGGACGCCGGAATACTTGTTATACAGATAGCCTGACAGCGCACCGGTCAGAATACCGGCGAATACTCCCATCTCGAGAACCTGTACGCCCAGAACCATTGCCTGCCCCCCCATTCGCATCTGATCTGCGGGTAACAACTGGCCCTGAATCTGTAACATCACATTCATGGCATTAATAAACACCACGAAGGTCACCAGCCCTATCAGAGCCGCATATCCTTTATCGCGGGTCGCCAAGCCAATCGGTATACCAACAGCAAACACCAGACCTAAGTTAACCAACAGTGAAACGGCTGATTTAGCAATCAACTGTCCAGTATGTTGAATAAAGGGATGACCAAGAAACGGGAGATATTCCGCCAAATTGCCATTACCTAGTACGTTACCGAATGCAATAAATAGCCCGACGATAGGTAAAATAAGCACCGGTCCGTACAACGACTTTCCAAAATTTTGTAGGGCATTAACGGCTCGTTTCATGGAGGTCTCTCTCAATAGGGCGCGCACTTTCTGTGCGTCTTACTCGCCAAACTAACAGGAGTTAGTCAGTAATATCCAGCTATCTTATTGTTTTTAAAATAAATGACTTAAAAGGTTACATGTAACCTTTAGAGCTGTGATCAAGGTAACAAAGGGGATACAGGCTTGTGGGGCTGACGGACGGAGGGCACGTGCATCTCTATTTCATCACAGCGCATAAAATTAAGGCGAATGATGTTGATATTAATTATCATTAACGTCTAGCGGCAATAAAATATGCCATTGTAGTTAAACATCCAAACATAACCTGTTAATTAAAATGAAAAAAAATAAATCTATCATCACCAGGCTACTGGTATGTAGCACCCTGGTATTAACAGCTTGTCAGCATCAAGCGTCGCCTAAGACGACCCGCTCATTAATTCCTGAAGGTTCGCGTATTCAAGATACCCAGACCGGTGCCCTACTGACGCCTCAACAACTGCTAAACGTGTTAAGTGATGCTCCAATGGTTATTGTCGGGGAGGAGCACACCAATGTGACTCACCACGAGATTGAACTGTGGTTACTACAAAACCTGCAATATCGACGCCCTCAAGGCAGTGTGCTACTGGAGATGATAACCCAGGATCAGCAACCTGCTATCAATGAGATCAAGCAAGCTTTGGCAGCGGCGACCACAATGGATGAGCCTGAGATACAGCAGGCTATTCGCTGGAATAAAGGCTGGCCATGGCCGATGTATGGTGACTTAGTGATGGCTGGGCTAAGGGGTGACGCCCCTCTTCTGAGTGCCAATATTTCACGAGCCAGAATTACAGAAATTTATCAGAACCCTGGTTTTCCGACAGGTGAACACAGTTCACAAGCGACAGTACGAGATAAAATATCCGACACTATCACAGTGATGCATGGAGGTAATATTGCCCCTGAACAGCTCACCGCCATGCTGGCCATCCAGCAACATCGAGACCGGTTTATGGCCCAACAATTACTTGCTGCTCCGCAACCTGCTCTGTTGTTTATCGGTGGCTACCATGCTGCTAAAGATGTCGGTGTGCCGTTACATATTCAGGATCTTAACGGCAAGCCTGCCGTGGTGTTGATGCTATCGACCCAAGGCACCACCGTTACCGCAGCACAGGCGGATTACATCTGGTATTTTCCGGCGGCCAAAAAATAATCGTGATCCAGAATAGCACCATAACGCGATATCTAAGCCGCTCTCTTAACAGGTAATATTTACCTGATATAGCAGAGATATTTCAGGTAATCTGGCGCAAATTTTAAGAGAATATTCATGAAAACCAGAAAATTATTAATCAGTGCCATATTACTGAGTATTGGAATAAGCGGCAGCCTGACAAGCGCATCGGCTGATGAGGGCACATTACCTTTTTACCAAGGCAAAACGCTGGCACATCCGATAATTTCTGGTGCACGTTATAGCAATGCTATTCTGGCTTTTATTCAGGAGAAAGGTGAAGTTGAAGGTTATTACTGTTTCTGTGACGAAGATGACCCCAATGCTAACCATAAACCGCAATTACTGGGTACCTTTCCTGACTCGACCATAGAGTCTGTTTTTTATGTCGACCTTGATAGTGGTGGGCAAATCACGCTGGTGTTGAGTAAAAGCCATAATCAGTACGCCTTACGCGGCTGGCGTTATCAGGCTGAAAATAGCTATCAACCCTTGCCTTATTTACAACCAGTGCTGGATAAATTAGTCGCACAGCATAAAACCTTGAATGCCTCGCTGATAAAACAGCAACTAAGCAAATTGCCGCCCTATGACTACAGCATGGAATATCCAAAAACCGGTAATGCTGATATCGATAACCTCGACTTTACCCAGGGCAAGTTAATTGGCTGGTATCGTGATAGTGGTGAACGACTACCAGAGAATACACCGCTAACCGACGACCTTTTTTTCTATAAAAAAACCTTTGCCGAAAAAGACGGGTTATTTCTCACTGCAACCTATCAGCGCCAGGAAGAGGGATCTACATCAGGATTTATCGTGACCACCGTCAGCTGGCAGTCTGACCCAGCCCAGTTTAATGGCACTGAAAACGGGGCCTATATCCTTTACGAACCCGGAGCGGGCTTTTCAAGTGGGTTTTATAAACAAGGTGTGGCTGATGGTCCTTGGGTGACCAATAACGCGGACTACCAAAGTAAGGGTAATCATGTCATGGGGCAGCAGCAAGGGCAATGGACTCTCCGTGACTCTCAAGAAAGCGCCACTGGCTTGATGGAAAACAACCAGCGCGAGGGACGCTGGGAGGTCAGTGATGGTCTGAATGGTGAACATCAAGGACTGAGTGGATTCGATACTTACCTGCATAACCAGCGTAACGGACCCAGTGAACGATTACTGGCCGGGTACCTGTGGCAAAAAGGCAATTATGTTGACGATTTACGTGAAGGTATGTGGATAACCGAGAAGGGTGAAGGTCCGTATATTAGAGGTATCGCCAACGGCGTCTGGACGCTGAGAACATCCAGTGGTGAAGTCCAGCAAGTATCTTTAGTCAATGGTAAAAAACAGGGTGAAATGCGCTGGAGTGACGGCAATGGCAAACTGTTATATATCATCAATTATAAAGACGATATTCCTGACGGACTTTATCAGAGATATAACGCTGCCGGCAAGATGGTCTATCAGGCTCATTACTCTCAAGAAAAACTGAACGGCCGTGAAACCGAATATTATGACGATGGCGTCACCCTGCGAGCTGATCGTGGCTACCGTAATGGTGAGCTGGATGGCGAGAATCGGTTTTATTTCCCAGACGGTAAACTTCAGACGGTAGCGACGTTTGTTCAGGGGCGCGAAGTGGGACTCATGCAGGAATTTACTGCAGCTGGCGTCAAGATTGTTGAGCGTAACTCCTGTACCACACCCAGCGGTGGACGCTGCGGTAAACAGCAAACCTTTAAACCAGACGGCAGCCCACTGACAGATAACGATTACCTGTTTGGTCGTCAGCAAACGAATAATAGCTGGTATCCTGACGGACAACGTCAGGAAGAGACCCGGATTGGTGATGACGATAGCTATACTCAAATCAGCTATTACCCCAATGGTCAGATAAGCTGCATTATGCGGGCGAAGGGCTTCACTCCGGTGCATTTCGAAGGAAAGGATTATAAAGATTACCGGGATACTAAACGTGATGGTGAAAGTGCCTGTTATTACGAAACCGGGCAACTAAAAGGTAGCGCTGTCTGGCAGGAAGGCAAATTGATTTCAGGTTGTGAGAAACGCTTTGATGAGAACGGGAAACAGACTTTCCCTGGGCCAAAGGGCTGCCCAAAATCTCAATGGCATTTTGAATAACGTCCTGGTTCTCAGACCATACGTCTCTTAATAATTAAAGGATGAAGATGATTTTTACCGCACCTCGAACACTGACACTATTGGCCTTATTAGCCTCACCGCTGCCAGTCTGGGCATTCGACTGCACCAAGGCCAGTCTGGAAGATGAGAAGGAGATATGTGCTACGCCGTCGTTAATGCAGCTTGATGCGGTATTAAATAAAAGCTATCTCTCGGCACGTAAGGAAGCGAATAAAGAGAGGCTCAAAACCGAGCAGTTAACCTGGCTCAAAGAACGCCAGCAATGTAGCGATGACAGGATTTGCCTCGGAAACAGTTATATTTCACGGATTAAGGCTCTGGCAAACGTTGACAATATTTCTGTGATTAACAGTGCCTCGAAGCAGTGGGATTTTGTGCTGTCGGTTGCAGGCTGTAATACTGACACCTCTTATCCCACCTGTGAGGGGCCGGGAATGTTAGATATTTTTGCTAAGGGTAGCGGTAAATTAGTTCAGCAGATCCCGGCAGAAAATATCTTTATCGAGCTCGATAATAAAGGTAAGGCCACCACAAATTTAATTGAGATGTATGGCGACAATAACAGCGGCCTGGTCATCGATGATATTAACTTTGATGGTCACGATGATATTGCTCTGCGCACCGGGAATGAAGGGGCTTACGGGGGACCTTCCTATGCCATATTCCTCTATCAACCCGACTCAAAAACCTTCGTTGAAAATGCCACACTAACGCAACTGGGCAGTGAAAACCTGGGGCTATTTGGCGTTGACTCAGAAACCAAAACGCTTACTACCTTCACAAAAAGCGGCTGCTGCTGGCACCAGTCCAGTATCTGGAAAATAGAGCAAAATAAACCCGAATTAATTGAAGAAATTACCGAAGAGGCTGATATCAGTGCTGACCAGCCGACATTGTTAATTACTACCCGTAAGTGGGTCGATGGTGCATGGCAAACAACACAAGAGAGAGAAATTGTCTCCGATTAATACTCGTCTTATTTTGCTGATGTGACAGTTTGAAAAGCATCACTATCGTATTCTCTTTCTCTCAGCCGGGTCTGTATAGCAGCGGACTCAGGCCAGTTATCAGAGTTTCAATATCAAATTAGGCCCAAGTATTTGAGCCGTAACTTCTTTTAGAAATGCGCCCTACCCGACTCCATCCGACAAAATTGCGCTAAATCAAACTCACAGCGAGTAGCGACAAAATCCACTGGTCAGCACTTAAAATTAGGCCTAGCTTAAAGGTGTATTTAAAATACAACTTATAATATGGGTGAGATTATGTTTTGTGTGCAATGTGAGCAAACTATTCGTACGCCAGCTGCTAACGGCTGTGCTTACGCGCAAGGTATGTGCGGTAAAACCGCCGAGACATCCGACTTACAAGATCTGTTGATTGCCGCGCTACAGGGGCTTTCCGCCTGGGCCTGTAAAGCACGCGAATATGATCTTATTGATCATGGTATCGACAGTTTCGCCCCGCGCGCCTTCTTCTCGACGCTAACTAACGTCAACTTCGATTCCATACGTATCGTCGGCTACGCGCGCGAAGCCATCGCTAAACGCGAGATGCTGAAAGCTATCTGCCTGACACTTGACGCTAATGCTAAAGTTGACCATCCAATGGCGGACTTACAGCTGGTGAGTGGTGATCTCGGCGATTTGCAAAAACAGGCACTAGAGTTTGTCCCTAACCGTGATAAGGCCGTAATTGGCGATAATATCCTGGGTCTTCGCCTGCTCTGCCTGTACGGCCTGAAAGGTGCAGCAGCGTATATGGAACACGCTCACGTGCTGGGTCAGTATGACAATGATATCTACGCACGCTATCATAAGATTATGGCGTGGCTCGGCACTTGGCCTGCGGATATGAATGCGCTACTTGAGTGCTCGATGGAAATCGGTCAGATGAATTTTAGCGTAATGCAAATTCTTGATACCGGTGAAACCGATGCCTACGGTCATCCAACCCCCACTCAGGTCAACGTCAAAACCGTCGCTGGGAAATGTATTCTGATTTCCGGCCATGATCTGAAAGACCTCTATCATCTGCTACAGCAAACCGAAAATATGGGCGTTAACGTCTATACCCACGGTGAAATGTTACCTGCACATGGTTATCCTGAACTTCGTAAATTCAAACATCTGGTGGGTAACTACGGCAGCGGCTGGCAGAACCAACAAGTTGAATTCGCGCGCTTCCCAGGCCCTATCGTGATGACCTCGAACTGCATTATCGATCCTCACGTCGGTTCATATCAGGATCGTATCTGGACCCGCAGTATTGTCGGCTGGCCTGGTGTTAATCATCTGGAAGGCGATGATTTTGGTCCGGTGATAACACAAGCGTTGCAACTCGACGGATTCCCCTATAGCGAGATAGAACACCTGATAACCGTCGGTTTTGGCCGCCAGACACTGCTTGGTGCTGTCGATACCTTGATTGATTTAGTCACTCGCGAAAAACTACGTCATGTCTTCCTGGTCGGTGGTTGTGATGGTGCCCGCGGTGAGCGTAATTACTTTACTGATTTCGCTACTCAAGTCCCTGAAGATTGCCTGATCCTGACGCTGGCATGCGGTAAATATCGCTTTAATAAACTCGACTTTGGTGACATTGAAGGATTGCCGCGTCTGATTGATGCCGGACAGTGCAACGATGCTTATTCAGCCATCATGCTGGCCGTCACACTGGCAGAAAAACTGGGTTGTGGTGTCAACGAGTTACCCTTGTCATTAGTGCTATCGTGGTTTGAACAAAAAGCGATTGTTATCCTGCTGACGCTGTTGTCATTAGGGGTCACTAATATTGTCACCGGCCCAACCGCACCGGGTTTTCTGACACCCGATTTACTCGCGGTACTGAATGAGAAATTTGGCCTGCGTCCAGTCACTACCGTTGAGCAAGATATGCAACAGATGCTGGGTGCATAAGGAGATATCATGACTATGCCTACTCCCCAATGCTCGTGGCGTATGCAGGTGCATCATATTCATCAGGAGACTCCTGATGTCTGGACGCTATCGCTGCTCTGCCATGATTACTACCCCTATCGCGCAGGTCAGTACGCGATGATCAGCATCGGTAATAACAAAGATACATTACGTGCTTATACCCTGTCTTCAACACCAGGTGTCAGCGAGTACATCACGCTTACCGTACGGCGCATTGATAATGGCGCGGGTTCAAACTGGCTGACCCAGCAAGTAAAACGTGGTGATTATCTCTGGCTGTCCGACGCTCAGGGAGCATTTACCTGCGATACAATCACCAGTAATAAATTGTTGTTGCTGGCTGCAGGCTGTGGTGTCACCCCAGTAATGTCCATGCGTCGTTGGCTGGCAGCTTTTCGTCCTGAGGTAGATGTCCAGGTTATCTACAGTGTACGTACCCCGCAAGACGTCATTTTTGCTGATGAGTGGCAAGACTATAAGGTGCAACTGGTAGCGGAAAATGAGGCTACCGAGGGGTTTGTACCAGGACGTCTGACAGAAGCGATGCTAAATGCAGTGCCAGAGCTGACCGAACGCACTCTATTATGCTGCGGCCCTGCCCCTTATATGGGCTGGGTTGAAGATGCGGCACATAAGCTGGGTGTGACGGACTTTTATAAAGAGCAGTTCTTTGCCCCCGCTGCCGCCCCTGTGACTGAAGGTATCAAGTTCACTAAACTGTCACCTGAAAAAACCTTCTTCGCTGCACGAGGTCATTCTCTGCTGCAAGCGATGGAAAGCAATCAGGTCCCGGTGAACGCTGCCTGTCGTGAGGGAGTGTGCGGTTGCTGTAAAACGCAGATTATTTCCGGGGAGTACAACGTCAACAGCACGATGACACTCACCGAGCAGGAAATTGCGAATGGCTATGTACTGGCTTGCTCCTGCCATCCAGTGAGCGATTTAGTGCTTGCCTGAGATAGTAAAAACGCCCTTTTTAAAAGGGCGTTTTTTTAACAGGATAACCCCCGCCATAAAAATACCCGTTTCATTAATCGTTGCCTTTTAGCACCAGCAGATAAATCAAGACGTTCACAGAGAATAATCGAAAATAGCCCACATTATTATAAACACATTATATTGGTGTTTATCATCCATTATTCGCAATACAATGAAATTAATAAACTGTTAGTATCTTATGATAACTCTATAACGTTGAATATAACTGCTACTGTGGCTTCCACCTAAAATAAGATAGCTATAATTATATGCTTAGAGGGATCAAATAAAACACTTAATGAACGAAGAATGAAATAATTCACAAGCACAATTATATAGCACACATTTAAATATAGGATTATATTGATTGACTAGAATAAAACTAGCTTTAAGATGGTAATTGAAAATGATGGCTCACTTATACTTATTCTCGTATCTTAAGCAAAGAGACATGGAGGTTCTATGAATACAATCATCGTTCAAAAACCAATGTTATCATCAAGTCAGTTACATGAGCAATTAATAATTTTAAATCAAAGTGTAAACGGAATGCTTCCTGCCATTAATACCAGAAATATTGATGACATATTGCATTTACCTCAACAAACCACAGCCCTGGCTTGGAATTGGTCAAAGGGTTTTAATTATTAACAAAAATAATGCCACCATATAAATATATACACCTAAAATAATTCGAGTTGCATGAAAGCGGCAAGTGGTTCGCGTGAACAAATACGGCCAATACGCATGCAACTTGAAGTATCAAGAATATAACTAAGTAATTAAACTAACAGGTACCGCTGCTGATGAATTTAAATATATTCATTAATGACTTAAAACTAAAACCCGCAGCAGCTCTTTTAGCCCTGGTGATTACTGTTATTGGCTTGGCTACGACAGTTCTGGTCATTATGCTTTATATTACTGACCGCAGTATTGATCGGAGTCTCTCTGAATCTCAACAACTGTATCGTATTGAAAGTCAGTTCAATCTCCCTAATGGCGATACTGTGCGTTCAGCGAAAATTCCTTTTCCACTAGTCGAAGCACTACAAAAACATCCCGATATTGAAAGCGTGGGCTATACCTGGCGGCTGGATGCTCAACTCAATCACCGAGGGAGTATGATCCCCCATATATCTGTATTTGCCGTTACACCTGCATTTATGGAACAACTGCATCCTTTTCGTAATTATTTACCTGCTCCAGGGCCACATGAGATCTACATCACTGCGGATTTTAATCGCCAGTATCTCGGACTGGATGAACCCCTTGGTAAAATAGTTGATCTGGGAAAAAGTGGGCAGTTTATTATCAAAGCGATTGTTGAGCCTCAGCCCAGCAGTAGCCTTAATTTACCGGCCATTATTGCCTTCACACCCGACCTGGTAGAGGAGTATCACGATAAGCGGCTGGACTGGTATGATACCCATGTCTATGCCTTTGCCCACCTTCACTCTGGTCACTCACATTTTAATCAACAGATACTGTCTGATATCGTCATCCGCAACGCACCACAACTCGCGGGTGTACCTTTTACGCCGTCATCATTTCTTACTTTTAGTGCCCGACATATCCTGGAGATGCATTACAACCATGGCTATGCCGATGAATTTGCTACCACACGCGCAAAGTCATTACTTTATATTCTGTATATTGCCGCGCTGTTTGTCCTGCTTTCTACAACTATCAATTTTTTTAACATCAATGGTATTCTCAATGCAGCCAGACTACCCAGCCTGCATATCAAACGCAGCATCGGTGCCTCAAATCGTCAGCTTCTGACAGAATCACTCAGTCTGTTATTACCGCAGTTTCTGATAACAGTGACATTAGCAGGCTTTTTCCTCTGGGGGCTGGTACAGCTCTCACCAGATATAAATAACCTGTTCGCTCATCAGTCAGTAATACAAATACTGGGGATATTTACCGGCGTAGCGCTGTTTACCGGCTTGATTATGCTGAGTTCGCATGTTCTCAATCTTTCACTGTTTATATACGACAAACAGACTTCACATAGTTTGAGCCGCTATCAAAACAGACAAACTGATTACAATAATCGAATCATGATGGTGATACAGCTTGTGGTGACAGGTATCACTGTTTATCTGTGGGCTGGGGTAATGACGCAAAATTATACCGCGGAAAACACCGATTTTGGTTATCAGAAAACGCACCGCTTAACGTTCTCGCTGGATGAGGGATTTTATTCGTCGGGTAGCGTGCATGAGTTACAACAGAGACTCAAAGAAATAGAAGGAACCTCAAACCTCAGCTTAAGCAGCTGGCAGCCCTTTGATATGTCGCGCCAGATACTCAGTGTGCAACATGCTCAGCAGTCGGTACATGACCAGTTCACTACCGTTAATGCTCTCTTCGCAGATAAAAACTTTATTGATGTCTGGGGATTAACCTCGCTAGCAGGTCAGAAAAACAGGCTGTTAGCTAGCTCAGACGATCGTGTATCGCATGCTATTGTCACCCGGGAATTTATGCATGCCATGGGACAAAAGAGCTTCGATGAAGTGCTTAATACTCGCTATTACATTCCCTATCCAGAACAGCAACAGGAGCTGCGCGTATTGCGGATAGTGGAGGATTTCGATCTCGGAGAACACCTTCCTTCCCCACAACCGCTAATCATTTTTATCAATGACCGACTGGAAAAATTTGCAACACTGTCATATTCGCATCAACAGCATCTGCCAGCCCTGACCACACTACTTAAACGCTATGGCCCCCCTGGTCTGTCAATACACACGGTAGAGCAAATTCATAACCACCATTTTCAGAACGCTCAAATGATGCTCAGTGTCATCATGCTTACCGCAATACTGGCGCTGGTCGTTATGGTGATAAGTACTCTGATTATCAGTATTTCGGAAGCGCAACGATTAAACAACACACTAAAAATCATGGAGGCAGTGGGAGGCTCTGTTGCCACCAGCATGGTTTTTTTTCTACGACTTTATATCCTGCCAATAGTGCTTTCGTTAGCCGTAGCACTTCTCTCAGGTAGTCTGTTATTAAGAAGCTGGTTACAGCAGTATCAGTCTGTGAGCGGCGTGGTCTACATCAATGCGTTTGCCTCACTGTTACTGCTGGGTCTCGTGGTGGTTTCCATCATGGTGATAGCATTAGTGCTGTGCAATGTTCAGGGCACACGACGCCAATTAAAGAGAAAGCCAGCCTGATGGATATTCAACTGGATAACAAAAATACAGCGCATCGATTAGCAAAAGGGTTAGTCGCTCTGGCGCTGATTCTATTTGCCCTGTTATGCCTGTGGCTGATAACACTTTTCAGGACAGAAAAGGTAACACGAATACCCTTAGCCAGTATCACTCTTCATTCTGTACAACGTGGCACATTTACTGATCGACTGGTGACTCGAGCAGTGGCAATACCAGGCAAAAGTGTGATGGTAACCTCTGAACGCGGCGGCACGGTAACAACCCTTCGCCAGGTTGAGTCCAGTGAAATTAAAAAAGGCGATCTTATTGCTCAACTGTCCAATGATGACTTTGTTTTACAAGTGACATCGCGAATTGCCGATGTTACTGAACAAATCAATAATCTACGTAATATTCGTCGGTTGCTGGAAAAAGACGACCTTGAGACTCATCTGGCTCAGCAAGATGCTCAGTATCAAACAGATAAACGCCATAAAGAGGTGGTGCGTAAAAAAGTATTGTACGAACGCGGTATTATGGAAAAAGCCACCTATGAACAGCTGCTGGATGAACTGACATACTGGAAAAAACGCGACAGGATTTTAACCACTTATCAGACACAGCAAGAAGGTGTGCATCCGTTCCGGCTTACGGAAATAGAGGCTTCACTCAGCTATCTGGAAAAATTGATAAAGCAGACAGAGAAGAGCCTGGAAAAACTCACCATTATCGCTCCGATCGATGGCATTATTTCACCTTTAACAATGAAAATTGGCCAGCAAATTAAAGCCGGGGAACAAGTCGCCACCTTAGATAATACAGAGAGCTATTATTTTGAAACCTCATTAAGTGAATACTATCTGGACAAAATAAAACCCCAGGACAGTGTCATCGCGCATTATGCTGGTATCGATATACCACTCATCATTATCTCGGTCTCATCTCAGGTAGAAAATGGCAAATTTATTGCAAGACTTGCTCTTGCTCATCCGCAATCCTTGTCGTTAAAGCGGGGGCAATCTATCGATCTACAAATTTCATTAGCAACCACATCAGATGTACTGCATGTCCCTTCTAACGCTATTTTTATCGAAGAAAAGAGTACCTCAGTTTATCTCTATGATGAGAAACATCACCGTGCCATTAAAACCGCTGTTGTTATTAAACGTCAGGGTGAAACTGAGTCTGAAGTCGTCAGTGGGATATCCCCAGGACAACAAGTCGTGGTCTTTACTGATAGTCACATCGCCAAACCGAACATTATTGAGTTTGAATAATATGATAAATCTGGAACATGCCGAAAAGTCTCATACCACGCGAACAGTCAAAACACTGGCACTACGCGATATTAACCTGCGTGTCGAGGCTGGGGAGTTTGTCTCTATTATGGGGCCATCAGGATCAGGTAAAACAACGCTGCTCAATGTACTCGGGATGTTTGAAGTCCTCGATAGCGGCCGATTACAACTGGCGCAGCAAGAAGTTACCCAGATGAGTTACAGCCAAAAAATAGCACTTCGCCGCCAGCTGATTGGTTATATCTTTCAGTCCTTCAATTTGATTGATTTTATGTCGGTATATGAAAATATCGAACTCCCCCTTAAGTATCGCAGTGTACCAAAGGCTGAACGCAAAAATCGCGTAACACAAACACTTGAACAATTCGGATTATCTGGCAGAAGTGCCCATTACCCGGCTCAGCTTTCCGGAGGTCAGCAACAGCGGGTGGCAATTGCTCGCGCGATGATTTCCCAGCCGAAGCTCATTTTAGCTGATGAACCAACGGGAAATTTAGACAGTAAAAACAGCACTATAGTATTAAATCAGCTAACAGAAATTAATCAGACGGGCACCACCGTTATTATGGTCACCCATTCTTTAGAAGCAGCAGATTATGCCGGACGGCATCTGATAATGAAGGATGGTTATCTTACATGATAGAGTAAGGAGGTTATAAATGAATGGACTCATACCTGTTATTCAGCTCGAGACAGATCTAACATCAACGCTAAATGCACGTGAGCTAGAAAAAATCGCCACTCAAGATTATCGACAAATGAGTGCTTACCTGATTGGTCAAATATCTGAACTAGATTTATTAGATACTGAAGAACAAAATACTTTTCATATTGAGAAACAAAGAGAAATTACAGTACAACCACTGATTGCAAAAAAATTAGTTATCGTATTAAAAGTGACTCGTTTATGCAATTTACGCTGTACTTATTGCCACTCCTGGGCTGAAGGTCCTAACCAAACAATGTCATTTGAGATAATGGCAAGTATTATCCATAAAATATTATCCATTCCAAATATTAAACGATTTGAATTTGTCTGGCATGGTGGTGAAGTAACACTACTTAAACCACTGCTCTTTCAGAAATTAATATGGCTACAGCAAAAATTCAAGAAACCAGAGCATTATATTACTAACTCAATGCAATCAAATACAGTGAATATTTCGGATGATTGGTTATCATTTATCAAAGGAATTGGAATGCATGTTGGTATTAGCTTGGACGGTATCCCTGCTATCCATGACTCTCGTAGAGTCGATTATAGAGGTAGAGGAACTTCACAACGTGTTGCATTGGGAATTGAAAAGCTTAAGCGACATAATATACCTTTTGGAGCCTTAATCGTTGTTGACAAACAAGTCTATAAAACTGATCATCGAAAAATGTTCGATTACTTCATAAAAATAGGTCTTAATAATATCGAGTTTCTTAATATAGTCCCTGATAATCGTATTCCTGCTGGAGGTAAAATCGATGATAGTTACATTACTTATGCTGATTTTATTTCCTTTCTGACTCAAACATTTATAATTTGGTGGAATGAATACCGCACCACAATACTTATTCCACAATTTAGTGATTTTATCCACGCAATAAAATCTCCAGGTGCTCAATTAGCCGCCTGCTACTGGTCAGAAAATTGCTCACAAGAAGTGATTACGATTGAGCCAAACGGAGATGTCTCACCCTGTGATAAATATGTGGGTGACGCAGATAGTCAGTATGGTTCACTGATAAAAAACGATCTGGCAGATCTACTGGCCAACTCAGCACATAACCAAATAGCAGTGCGTGAAGAACAGGACGCTTTTAATAAAATGCGCCAATGTCGCTGGTTTTCCCTCTGCCAGGGAGGATGTCCTCATGATCGTGTGATTAATCGACGGCATGCCGTTGGTTATCAGGATAATTGCTGCGGTACAGGTAAGCTATTGGCGGTGATTGCAGAGTATCTGAATAAGAAAAAAAATACAGTTTCATCATAGATACATATCACTTCAAAAGTGATGAAAAAATAGGAATAGAGATATGGACTCAGCTAACCTTATACTTCCTGATACCCCACAAAAAGCAATATGTGCTAAGTATAATTTACCTATATCTCCGCCAGAAGAAATGGTCGCGATAGCGCTGGGTTCATTGCATGAATCCCTCATTTATGGAACCAGAGTCGAACTCTCCGAGAATGGCACTATAAGTTGGTTTATTCACTGCGGAGAACATTCATCTGCAAACGATTTTTACCAGCCGCTTCATATCCGGCATTTAACAGAAACACTCCCGGAAGTAATAAAATACCTTTTCTTCCGATAGGAGAAAAAGGTATTATTGACCGAAAGGATAATTAGGGTGTCTGGATGAGTGAGTCAGACTTGGCTATTGAATAAATGCCCCCTTCATAGCAGTCAGTATCTATCTCAATAAATCATAAGGAATTAACACGGTATCAGTGATTATCGATACCGGAACATCCAGCGCTAAAAAGACTGGATATGGGTAATCCAGTTCTTTCATACCGTCTAAATCAAAACGTGTCGCAGGGTAAATACCCTCTTTTTTAAAAAATGGATCTCTGCTTGCGAAAGTTCCGCAACCAACTAATAATGTCGAAATCAAAGCAACAGTGAGAATCCTTTTCATTACTCTTCCCTTTTAATTAAAAATAACTAGCAGCCAGTTAAGGCTGATTCATTCCATAAGCTGACAGAGTTTTTTATTCTGTCAGCTTAGTCATTGATTCTAGAATGTCGGTCACTTTAAGTCGACCATATATTATTGATTACACCCAGACTTCCTGTTTTTTACTGATGATTTTAAAAGACACAAAGATGCGCCTAACAGAACCAAATCTTTTAAAAGAAACTGTCCTATCCCAGCAGAGATAGCGGGAAACCCACCTAAAGAACTCTCAAAAACACCCGGTGTTGTAATAAAAAAAGTAATCGTGACAAGGAATGTCATCGATGACATGAAAGCACCCAGCACTGAAAACAAAGCGTTAAAAGAACCTATAACCAGTAATACCCCGGTAGTTAACTCAGCAATGCCAAGAAAATAACTTGCACCCTGTACCCCAAAAAGAACATGTAACCAGCTCATAATGGGACTATTTTCAATAAATGGTGCAATGCCCGCAGCCTCATATGCCGTAAATTTCATTCCTCCAAACCAGAAAAATACCACCACAAGAGACCATCGTAAAAAAGATAAATCCCGGTATGAGCCTGAGTTTGTTTCAGCCACAGAAAAATAATATTTATTTAAAAAATTATTCATAATACCTACTCCTGAACAAATACTTTTAAATCCAAGCCTACCAACAACAATGGCGACACAATCAATAACTAGCAAATACTTAACAATAAACCAACGTAATATTATTTACATGAGAGAACAAAAAGCATACTCAACTTCAGAAATACTATTAAGCTCATTTAATATATCGTTCATCTCCTCTTGCGTGATCGATGTTACTACTAAGACTGCCTTTATAATAACCTCTTCATGACCAAATGAATTTATAGAGAAATCTTGCATTTGTATATTAACAGATGCCAGTATTTCTCTCATAGGTTGAACAACCTTCTTCGTATCACCTATATTAATAATTATATTAATATTATGTGTTATTTCTGTTTGGTTATTTATTAGTTTTCTATCAATAGTATTAATAATCGGTCTAAGAAATATATTAATAGACAAAATAAATAGAGTCGCAAGGATCGATATTGTATACATATTAGAGCCAGCAGCAGCGCCAAGAAAACCTATCCCTGAGACGACATAGGCAATCACTCTTACCGCACCGTCATAACCATCAAGGCTTTTTGCTAAATTGACGAATACAGCAGCCCCAGAGTAACCAAGACATGTGTTCTTAACCCTGCAGTTCTTTGCCTGTACTGACGCTCAATGCCAATACATCCGCCAAGAATAAACGCAACCGTTAATCCCATCACTGAATTAGCTAATTGATACATATCCATAAAAAAATAGTGACTTTATGATCCTACTAATAAATCTAGACCACTTTTGGCTATTCGCAATATTTTCACTTCATTGTAGATATCTGTGTCAGCATCCGCACCACATCCGGGAACCGGCGGATAAGTGGCTAGCCTCGGTTATCCGGTACCCATCTTGCTATCCGGTTCATCAGCACATCATCGCTTTCTGTTCGTCAAACCCGAATGTTACCTCAAGGTTATCTGTTAACTACCACGCTCAGCGCCAGACTCGGCGTACCATAAAAAAGTCCGTAATTAAAATTACGGACTGCAAACTATTTAACGTGTTAAGAGCAATATGATTTTATAAAGGTAACGCGGTTTCATGTAAATGACGCCACATAATCTGATTATCCTTACCTGATTCAAAAACTACGGTCGAAAAACGTATTGTTTCATCTTGATCAGGCATTTTTTGACGTTCCTGATAAGTTACCGTAGCACCTGTGGTACTTTCAGCAATCAACTGCATATTTTCGATTTCAATCTCCAGCCCTTTTCTGCAGCCACATTGTGAACGAAAAAACGTCACTAATGATGAATAATCGAGTCTGGCACCGTCAGTTGTCACCATGGAATAATCCGGACTAAAGCGTGCCAGTAATTTATCACAAACGTCTGAAGAACTATCGGGATCACCAAGCCAGCGACCTATCAATATATGAACATCTAAAACTTCTTGAAAATAATGATTCATTATTTATCCTGATTAAGCATAAGAATAACTCTGCGATTATCTATTCGTAAACAGAGTAAGACGGGAATAATAGAACTGATGCCTGCCAGAATAAAAGATAACTGATAAGCATGAGCGGGTTGAATACTGGATATGTTAAGTAACGTGTGAAGTAATAAGTTAATTAACGCAACACCAAAACAGAAACTGAGTTGACGATTGATATTCCACAGTGCGCTGGCATCCGCCAGATTACTATTATCAATCTGAATAAAAGCTGAGCTCTGCGCCGTACTACTGCACAGACTGCCCCCGAACCCCATTAGAATATAAGCAAAAACCATCAGTACAATATCGCCAGCACTATCAATTAAAGATAAACCAGCAATACCGCTCCCCTGTACCAGACAACCGATAATAAACAGAGGTCGCGGTCCTACCCGGTTAAATACTTTCCCACACAGTGTTATCGCAACAAATGACGCTAATGCCCATGGGAGCATCATGGCCCCAACCAAAGTGGCCTGCATCGCCAGATAATCTTGTAAGTAAAGCATTGCAATCAGACTCACGCCGGTAAAAATACCCGGGATCAGTTGATAGATTAACATGGCGATTTTCAGCATAGGTTCCTGAATCAGCCGCAGATTGAGCAACGGTTCCGTTTTATGCAATGAAGCGCGGATATACAAGCCCATCAGTATCATACCTGTCAGGAATAGTAGCATACCTGAACTCCTACTTCCAGGTTCGGCGACACAGGTTAACCCCCATAAAATAAGCAGCAGAGCTGCACAGCCAGAGAATAATCCCGCGAAATCTAATGCTGTATCAGTAGTATTGTGGTCGTCATTTTTCAGCCAGCAAATAGCGAGAATTAATGCCGTAAATGCCAGCGGTAAACTCACCAAAAATACCCAGCGCCAGCTTATATTGTCCACTAATATGCCGCCAATGGCAGGTGAAATAGCGGGTGCCAGTAAGGCTACCATCATAATCGCTGAAGAAAGCCTCGCCCGCTCATGACTGCGATAAAGAGAATAGGTCAATGTTTGTCCGACCGGTATCAGTAATCCCCCACCGAGTCCCTGGAGCAGCCTGCACACAATAAGCTGTTTGATAGTCATAGCACCTGCTACGCCACAAGTTCCGATGATAAATACGATTAACGAAAGGATAAATAGAGATTTTGAACCTATTTTTTTTACTAACCAGCTACTCAAAGGAATAACCAGCGTTAAACCTAAAATGTAACTATTACTCACCCAGGTTAGCTGACTAACCTGCACATTAAGCTGCTGACCAATATCAGGATAAGCGATATTAGCAATAAACATATTGACCAGATCAACAAAAAAAACCAATAGGTAAATGCTGGCCACACGTAGCCGATAACTCATAATATGCTCTTATAAAACAGTATCGTGCCCCTAGTATAGAATTTGAATAAAAAAGATAAATCGGCATTCAACAGTTATACTGTCAAAATAATTTTGACAATAAAATCTGCGAGCAAAAAAACACATGATAAATCTTCAATATCTGGAGATATTTGTAGCAGTAGTGGAAGCGGGAAGTTTTACTGGTGCAGCAAATACGCTGGGAATGACAAAAGCAGTAGTCAGTTTTAATATTAAACAGCTAGAGAAGAAATTAGGTGTTTCCTTGCTCACTCGCAGTACCAGAAAAGTGGCGGTTACAGATGCTGGAGAAAGTTTCTATCTACGCTGCCAGAAGTTACTACAGGATGCCGAAGAAATATGGGATCACACACGACAGGATCATAGTGGTCTGGAAGGCATTCTACGTATTACCACCACACCAGAATATGGGGCCAGAGTTGTAGTACCTGTGCTCTCAGAATTTGCTGCTCTTCATCCACAATTACGTATTCAGCACTCGGCATCATCAAAAAATGACGATCTTATCTCCGAACGTTTTGATGTGGCGATACGCCTTGGCAAACTGACTGACTCCACTCACCATGCAAAGCTGATTGATCAGTTTACTATCTTACCTGTTGCTTCAAAAACCTATTTAACGCGACACCATGATGGCAATATCAGCTCTCTGGCACAGTTACAAAACGCACACTGGATTGCCCATAGCAGGCTGGCAACACCTTTAAACTGGCCCGTTATCACACCCGATGGCAGCTCGGTGTTATTCAGTGCAAATGCACGACCGATGATAATGGCTGATAGCGCAAGTGCCCTGCATATATTTTCTCGTAACGGCGCGGGAGTAGCATTGCTACCCGCCTGGCTAGTGAAAGAGGATATTGCTAATGGGCATTTAATCCCATTACTACCAGACCACCATTTCCCCAGCCAGGGTATTTACGCCCTCTACCCTAATACCCGCTATGTCCCCAGGAAAGTCCGGGCATTTATCGATTTTTTACAAGAAAAAATTGGGCATTACGAGAGGTAATATAAAAGTGAAAAAATCCCGTTATTATATCTGTTAATAACTGGGGGATTATCCTGAGACTGGGCTTGATAGACTGGTTGAGGCGTTTTGCTCTATTGAGAGCAGGAAATAACCATAAGATCACAAGCTAATAGTAACTAAGAGCGATTGATTCATTATGGTCTTATCCAAAATACTTCAGGTTTATTTTTGAGAACTATTTGTCGCTATTTCTCGCGCCAGATCGAGAAAAGCTCTGAGACCTGCTGACATATTTCTACGGTTGGGGTAATAGAGACAAACTCCAGGAAAGGATGGCGTCCAGTCCTCGAGCACCCGCGCCATCATTCCTGTCGCAATGTCGTGAATAACGCTCTGTTCCATAAAGCAGCCGATACCAATACCTTTCATCACTGCTGCTCGCGCGAGACTGGTTTCATCGAGAATCAAGGGACCACATACGTCTATTTGCGCTGCCTCCCCATTCTTCTCAAAGCGCCATCGAAAAAGAGCCCCATCCGGTAAGCGTACTTGGATACAGCGATGGTTGAGAAGATCCGGAGGGATAAGGGGTTTCTCATGGTTCTGGAAATAATCCGGTGATGCGACAATAGCATATCGCTGCTTGCGGCTGAGTGGCAGGGTTATCATATCGCCAGGAACGAGGCTCGCAACTCGAACACCTAAGTCAAAACCGCCTGCGACGATATCGACCAGCCGCCCTTCCGTCACTAAATCAACCTGCATATCCGGATAGCGGCGCAGAAACTCGAACACCAGCGGGGAGAGTATCTCTTGGGCTGCAAAAGGGGCGGCATTGATCCGTATTGTACCAGAGGGTGTCTCGCGCTGAGAGCGTACTTCATCCAGTGCACCGTGAATATCCTGCAATGCAGGCCCCACTCGCTCCACAAAGAGTTTCCCTGCTTCAGTTAGCGACACACTTCGCGTGGTGCGATTGAACAAACGCACGCCAAGTCTGGCTTCGAGCTTACTGATAGCATGGCTGAGTCCTGTCGTAGACATGCCAAGGTCAATCGCGGCGGCACGAAAAGTCCCTCGCCGGGCAATCACGACGACAGCCTCCAGGTCATTCAGATTTGCGTGAGTCATTGTCCCGATCCATTCATTACCTCATCCCAGATAGTCCTATTTTTCAGCACAATATATAACACTATATTAAATGCAGGCACATAGCGACCGAGGAAAAAGAGGATGGATATGTCCGATATTGTAAGAGATTACGTTGACGCCGACAGACACAATGACTCGGATGCTCTGGCCACGATATTTTTCGCTGAGGCCGTCGTTAAAGACGGTAAAATTACGACACTGGAGATCACATGATGGCTGAGTTTTTGACACTGAAAGGAAAGCGCGCTCTTATCACTTCTGGCACTAAAGGGGCGGGAGCAGCGACTGTTGAACTGTTTCGTGAACTAGGGGCACAGATTCTGACTACAGCTCGCTCACGCCCCGATACGATGCCTGAAGAGTTATTTGTTGCCGCAGATCTCACCACCGAAGAAGGCTGCAAGACAGTCATTCAGGCTACACGTGAGCGTCTGGGTGGCGTGGATATTATCGTGCATATGCTAGGAGGCTCTGCTGCTCCGGTAGGAGGATTTGAGGCACTAACCGATGATGAATGGCAAAAGGAACTGAATTTAAATCTCTTTCCTGCCGTTCGGATAGACAGGCAGCTGGTTCCAGATATGATAAATCAGGGAAGTGGTGTGGTCATTCATGTAAGTTCTATTCAGCGAGTACTACCTTTACCTGAGTCGACCACTGGCTATGCGGCGGCTAAAGCAGCACTTTCGACCTATAGCAAAGCCCTGTCAAAAGAAGTCTCGCCTAAAGGCGTGCGTGTAATGCGTGTTGCACCGGGATGGATAGAAACTGAAGCAGCAGTACGTTATGCCGAGCGCTTGGCGGAACAAGCCGGGACTGACTATGAGGGTGGTAAAAAACTCATTATGGAGGCGCTAGGCGGAATTCCAATTGGACGTCCGGCAAAACCAGCAGAGGTTGCCAGCCTGATAGCATTTATCGCCTCAGATCGCGCTGGCGCGTTAACAGGAACAGAATTTGTTATCGATGGAGGAACGGTTCCGACTGTGTGATGAAACGCTGAGTAGTTTTCGGTATTTATCTGAACTTATCTATGACTGAAGTATTGGTAATATCAGTGTAAATTAGGTTATATGCCCATAAGACTTCATATTCTCCGGAGATTATCCACACTCAGAAAATCATAAGATTAACCTATTCTTCCGGGTATGAATAACATACCCGGTCTGATTTCCACTTCGCGATATATTTATTACTTATTTAATGACTGGTTATTTAATTCTTCAACAATTCCGCGAGCCTGACTAAAGAGTTGCTGGTAATGTTTTTCGTTCACATCATCTTCAAGTCCGAGAGTGTTATAAAGAAAGTCTATTTTGGTATCGTCGACTTCCAGATAACTCATCATGCCAATGATGTAGTCGGTTATATTTTTTTCCCAGCCGTATTTAACGTATGTGTTCTGGGTGCTACCCACCAAGGCAACATAGCGGAATTTCTTTCCTTTCAGGCTACTGCCAGCCCCATAGGCCAGGCCGTGATTCCAGACGCGATCCAGATAGCCTTTCATTATTGCCGGGAAACTAAACCACCACACCGGGAAGACCATCATGATAGTGTCGTTAGCCTCCAGTTCAGCATACAATTGATGAACTTCTGGTGAGTATTCTTTTGTCGGGCTACTCCAGTCAGGTTCATCTTCCACTGCCAGAACCGGGTGAAAATTGTTGCGATATAAATCGAACATTGTCACGTTGATCCCTTGGCTGATAGCCTGATTATGCATTTCTTTCACTACACTTGCCGTTAATGAATCAGGGCGCGGGTGGGCCCAGACAATATATAAATTCTCTGTTTTCATTGAGTTAACCTGGTTTTCTAATGAGCAGATGCTACTGTACAAACAGCGTGGCATGATGAGAAGCGGAGTTATTGATACAGGTTGATGAAGGATTTTCACCAATGCGTTTGAAACATGCAGACTTTGCTGTGTTTATTGCTGTGGCGCGGCATAAAAGTTTTCGTGCAGCTGGGGATGCGCTAGGCTTATCACCTTCGGCTATTAGCCATGCGATTAAACAGTTAGAGCAGCGGCTAAAAATTCAAATATTTAACCGTACTACGCGTAGCGTTTCACTCACCGAAGCCGGGTTTAACTTGTATCAGCGCTTGCAGCCTGCTTTTGATGAAATTGATACAGTACTGGATGAAGTTAATGATTTTCGTGATACCCCGATAGGGACACTAAAAATCAATACTGCTCCGCTGTTTTCTCGACTGGTGCTGATGCCGATTGTGGCGGGATTTTCTCGTCAGTACCCAGATATCAAAGTTGAAATCACCACCGATGATCATCTGATAGATATTGTGCAGCAGCAGTTTGATGCAGGTATACGCCTGAACTCTACTCTTGATAATGACATGATAGCCGTGCCGATTGGCCCGAAGATACAAAATGTCGTGGTGGCCACCCCGAGCTATTTTGCCAAAAATGCCCCTCCAACTCATCCCAGTGAACTGAATGAGCATCAAAATATCGTTCTTCGCTTCAAAAGTGGCCGTCCCTGTCTGTGGGAATTTGCCGGGCCTGATGGCAAGTTAAGCCTCAATCCGCCAGGTAATATCATCCTCGATGATATGGACTCAGCCCTGGAAGCCGTATTATGTGATGCTGGTATCGGTTACCTTTATTATGCTCAGGTAAAGCACTGGCTGGCGAGCGGTAAACTTATTTCTGTGCTGGAACCCTGGTTGCCTGAACAACCCGGCCTTCAGCTCTATTATCCTCGTAATCGCTATATGAACTATTCCCTGCGTACTTTTATCGATTATATAAAAACAGCATCATAAAGAGTCTGGGATAAGGTGTATAAGCTCTCAGTAGCGGTCGAATTACTGACAGATAGTTATTTATTACTTTCCTGATGCTGACTTGCTCAATTCCCTGCTCCGAAAGAGCGCCTTACAGAAAGGAAAAGTGACTGCTATGCCGACAATAAAAACATGGCGTGTATCGATGTGTAAGTATCCCTGCACAAAGCGGCCAGAATTTGCCAGACCAAAAAAGCCAAAAGCCCGCAATTACGCGGGCTCCAGGATATTTATTGCCAGACCGTACCGGTCAGTGCCGGACGTCCAATTATTCCCACTCAATCGTCGCAGGCGGTTTACCTGAGATGTCATACACTACGCGTGAGATACCATCCACTTCATTGATGATGCGGTTGGAAACGCGGCCGAGGAAGTCATACGGCAGGTGTGCCCAGTGTGCGGTCATAAAGTCGATGGTTTCGACTGCACGTAAGGAGACAACCCAGTCGTATTTACGACCATCGCCCATCACGCCAACGGAGCGTACTGGCAGGAATACGGTGAAGGCCTGGCTCACTTTATTGTAGAGATCGGCTTTATGCAGTTCTTCAATAAAGATAGCGTCTGCGCGACGCAACAGGTCACAATACTCTTTCTTCACTTCACCCAGAACTCGTACACCAAGGCCTGGACCTGGGAATGGATGGCGATAGAGCATATCGTAAGGCAGGCCTAATTCCAGACCAATTTTACGCACTTCATCTTTAAACAGCTCTTTCAGCGGCTCTACCAAGCCCATCTTCATCTCTTTCGGCAGACCACCGACGTTATGGTGAGATTTGATGACGTGAGCTTTACCGGTAGCAGAGGCCGCTGATTCGATAACATCCGGGTAGATGGTACCTTGTGCCAGCCATTTAACCTCTTCCAGGCGCAGAGCTTCTTCATCAAATACTTCAACAAAGACACGACCAATGGTTTTACGTTTTGCTTCTGGCTCGTCGATTCCAGCCAGCTGGCTCAGGAAACGTTCTTCTGCCGCAACGTGGACGATATTCAGGCCAAATTGATCGCCAAACATATCCATAACCTGCTCTGCTTCATTCAGACGCAGCAGGCCGTTATCAACAAATACGCAGGTCAGGCGCTCACCAATAGCACGGTGCAGCAGCATCGCGGTAACGGAGGAGTCAACGCCACCAGACAGACCCAGAATCACTTTATCGTTACCCACTTGCTGGCGGATACGTTCAATCGCGTCTTCAATAATTTTGGCTGATGTCCACAGCGCTTCGCACTGGCAGATATCGCGTACAAAACGCTCCAGCAAACGCTGCCCTTGACGGGTGTGAGTCACTTCCGGGTGGAATTGTACGCCATAAAAACGTTTTTCTTCGTTCGCCATAATGGCAAACGGGCAGCTTTCTGTGCTGGCAACGGTTACGAAATCTGCTGGAATCGCTGTGACTTTGTCACCGTGGCTCATCCACACATCCAGCAGCGACTCACCGTTAGCGCTGACAGCATCTTCGATACCACGAACTAATGCACTATCCGTTTTGATTTCAACTTGTGCATAGCCAAATTCACGCTCAGTAGATCCCTGAACATGACCGCCTAGCTGCATCGCCATAGTTTGCATGCCATAACATACGCCCAGAACTGGAATGCCAGCTTCAAAAACGTATTGTGGGGCGCGCGGACTATTTTCTTCAGTAGTACTTTCTGGGCCACCGGAAAGAATAATGCCGCTTGGATTAAATTCACGGATTTGTTGTTCAGTAACATCCCATGCCCACAGTTCACAGTAGACGCCTAATTCGCGTACGCGACGAGCAACAAGTTGTGTGTACTGAGAGCCGAAGTCGAGGACAAGAATACGATGTTTATGGATATTTTCCGACATTGACGCTAATTCCGAGGCAAGTGAAAAAGATAATATAGTCGTCCGGCCCTGGGGCCGGACGAGAGAAATCAGGAACCCATACGATAGTTCGGGGATTCTTTAGTGATAGTCACATCATGAACGTGGCTTTCCTGAATACCTGCACCACTGATACGCACGAACTCTGCCTGGGTGCGCAGTGCTTCAATAGTACCACAGCCAGTAAGCCCCATACAGGAGCGTAAACCGCCCATCTGCTGATGAACTATCTCTTTCAGATGGCCTTTATAGGCAACGCGCCCTTCAATGCCTTCAGGCACCAGTTTGTCAGCCGCATTATCGGTTTGGAAGTAACGATCTGAAGAACCTTTTGACATCGCACCTAGTGACCCCATACCGCGATAGGATTTAAATGAACGACCTTGATAAAGCTCGATTTCACCTGGTGATTCTTCTGTTCCAGCTAGCATACCGCCAACCATTACAGCTGAAGCACCCGCAGCAATCGCTTTGGCAATATCACCAGAAAAACGAATACCACCGTCGGCAATAACAGGGATGCCGGTACCTTCAAGCGCTTCTACCGCATCCGCTACAGCAGTGATTTGTGGAACCCCTACTCCAGTAACGATACGTGTCGTACAAATAGAACCAGGACCAATACCTACTTTGACCGCACTACAACCTGCATCCGCTAAAGCACGAGCACCCGCTGCAGTGGCAACATTACCGCCAATAATCTGCAAGTCAGGATATTTAGCACGCGTTTCACGAATGCGCTGTAATACGCCTTCAGAGTGTCCATGAGAGGAGTCTATCAGTAATACGTCAACGCCAGCTGCAACAAGGGCATCAACACGTTCTTCGTTACCGGCGCCAGCACCTACTGCGGCTCCAACACGCAGACGACCATGTTCGTCTTTACAGGCGTTTGGTTTACGTTCTGCTTTCTGGAAGTCTTTAACGGTAATCATGCCGCGCAGATGGAAATTGGCATCAACAACTAAGGCTTTTTCAACCCGTTTTTCGTGCATTTTAGACAGCACGATATCGTGAGACTCACCTTCTTTGACGGTGACCAGACGCTCTTTTGGCGTCATGTAAACACTCACTGGCTGATTCAGATCAGTAACAAAACGCACATCACGTCCAGTCACAATACCAACCAGTTCATTATTTTCGGCAACGACTGGATAACCAGCAAAACCATTGCGTTCAGTTAACTCTTTAACTTCACGTAAGGTGGTGGTTGGCAGGACAGTTTGCGGGTCGGTTACTACGCCACTTTCGTGTTTTTTAACACGCCTTACTTCTTCAGCCTGACGCTCAATAGACATGTTTTTATGAATAAAACCAAGCCCACCCTCTTGTGCCAGGGCAATAGCCAGACGGCCTTCAGTAACGGTATCCATTGCTGCAGAAAGCATAGGAATATTCAGGCGAATTGTTTTTGTCAGTTGGGTGCTTAGGTCAGCGGTGTTAGGCAAAACAGTGGAGTGGGCTGGAACAAGGAGAACGTCATCAAATGTCAAAGCTTCTTTAGCAATACGTAGCATAGCAATATCCCAACCTGGAGGTGAATGAGAACAGATAAAATATTGCCGTGGCATTATACAGAGCGTAACCGATTGCATCTACTTTTTTTTACTAAAAACCTTGATAATCGCGTCACTCAAGGTAGTATCGATTGGATAACCTGCTGATTTAAAATTTGATCTGGCTCACATGTCGATACCTAATAGCTCTGCCATTTTTACTGTTTCCCGCCTCAATCAGACGGTACGGCTGTTGCTGGAAAAAGAGATGGGACAGGTGTGGATACGCGGTGAAATTTCAAATTTTAGCCAACCCTCCTCCGGCCACTGGTACTTCACGCTAAAAGACAACACTGCACAAGTTCGCTGTGCGATGTTCCGCAACAGCAATAATCGCGTCACTTTTCGCCCTCAGAACGGGCAACAGGTTGTCGTACGCGCCAATATGACGCTTTACGAGCCACGAGGTGATTATCAGATTATTGTTGAAAGCATGCAGCCAGATGGCGCTGGGTTATTACAACAGCAATATGAGCAATTAAAACAGCGGCTACTGGAAGAAGGGCTCTTTTCCCCGAGTTATAAACAGCCCCTGCCCAGCCCGGCTCGTCAGCTGGGGTTAATCACGTCTAAAACGGGTGCTGCACTGCACGATGTATTGCAGGTTTTACAGCGTCGTGATCCTTCGTTACCCGTCATTATCTATCCTACCGCAGTACAGGGTGTCGATGCTCCACTACAGATAGTCCGTGCTATTGAGATGGCTAACCTGCGTCATGAGTGTGATGTATTAATTGTCGGACGCGGGGGCGGTTCACTTGAGGATCTATGGAGTTTTAATGACGAACGGGTGGCCAGAGCTATCTTTGCCAGTAAAATTCCAATAGTCAGTGCTGTCGGACATGAAACGGATATCACTATCGCGGATTTTGTCGCTGATCTGAGAGCACCTACCCCTTCTGCAGCCGCTGAGATGATAAGCCGTAACCAGACTGAGTTATTACGTCAGCTACAGGCCCAGCAGCAGCGTATGGAAATGGCGATGGACTATTATCTGGCTCAGTGTTCACAGCAGATAACTCGCCTGCAACATCGCTTAGGGCAACAACACCCACAGTTGCGTCTGGCTCGTCAGCAAAACCTGCTGGAACGCCTGCGTCAGCGCTTACTTACTGCCACTGAAAATCATATTCGCCGTGGTACTCAGCAACAGCAACGTCTGGCTAGCCGCCTTAACCAGCAGCAACCCCAGCAGCGTATTCATCGCGCCCAGTCGCAGCTTTTACAGCTTGAACATCGACTGACCCAGTTAGTGAGTGCTCAGCTTAGCGAATCAAAACAACGATTTGGTAGCGCAATCGCCCAGCTTGAAGGTGTCAGCCCCCTGGCAACCCTTGCCCGTGGTTATAGCGTCACAACAGCAGATGATGGCAAAGTACTGAAGAAAACCCGTCAGGTAAAATCCGGCGACAAGCTCACTACCCGCCTGGATGATGGCTGGGTCGAAAGTCAGGTTCTCGCTATTACACCACTGAAAACACCACGTAAACGTAAACCAGCGGTAACCGGTAAGTAATCACTCGCTAACCGGAATAAACACTACCCGCTTTTTAGAAATTAACCCATGCCCATTCTGGCAGAAGTAATCCACGGCGCCACAAGCTTTTAGCACTTCCAATTTTTCCTGGCAGTCCGGGCAGTGTGCCTCTAGTAAAAAATCCTGATGACAATACTCACAATGTACCCCAGCCTCAGCCGGGACTAACTCGTTCTGACAAATCGGACAGTTAACAGACATTGAAATCTCCTGAATCAAGAAATAGAAAATATTCTTCCTGGTACCATATTATCGTTCTTTTACTTGGCATCAGAGAGAAAAATTTATTTATTAACAACATCAAAAGGTGCTAACCATTACGTTACACCACAACAGGTCATATTAAAAAAACCCTTTAATCATTTTATAATACTGATTAAAATTCATTATTAATCTGACTAACAAACGGCGACATTATATTAACTGCCAATGATAAAATATATTCTCTTATCAGATTAGAGAGCTGAGACAAGTTTTATCGAAAACTCCCGAAGGAGAGCTAAAATTAATAGTTCAACATGATGCAGCTTTGGAATGTCAGACCATCACGCGGTGTCAATAAAACAATAATAGAGATAATGAATACACTGTATCACGATTTAGTCAGTACTAAAGAAATAGCCAAACGCATTGCGATGGGAGAAAGTATGAAAAGATATTGAACCACTTACCCTCCCTATTGGTCTGGTTTTTATATCAAATCAGGTATCTCCTGTAACTACTGAAATATCACTTTCAGCAGTTTACCTGGAGACTGAAAATAAAAATTTACTCCTGTCATTTATAGCCAATGATTACATCTTAGCTGACTCTTACTGGCCAATGTATCTCACCAATACCATTCAGGCAGGGTCTGGAAAACAGATATCCCTGGAATAATCTGATACCTATTGACTGGAGCCAGCACCATTCTTCTTTTTTCTCGACTCCCTCGGCAACCAGTTTTATCCCCATATCTTCGCAATACTTCACGATCGCGGCAATCATCGCCTGTCTGATACCATTCTTATGAATATCCACTATCAGAGCCCGATCTAGTTTAATCTTGTCCGGCTGGAATTTTGACAGCAACGATAATCTGGAATATCCAGAACCAAAGTCATCAATAGCTATCCCGATACCCGCGGCCCGAATCTCTTTTAGCGAGTGATGAAAATCATCGATCCTGGTAATTAATTCTGTTTCAAGGACTTCAATAACAACCTGATCTGGCCTGAGATTTGCCTGTCTGATCTGTTCTACCAACTGCGTGACTGAACCCGGAATGCTATACAATGACCCAGGGAAAAGATTGATTGAAATTTTTTCATCTGTTCGCAGCATAAGACCTGCTTGTTGAAGAGCTACAGCTTTAGTCTCAAGATCAAAGGAATAGAGCGATTCTGGTGGAATTGATGCAAATAGCTCCTCAGGTGACTTCCCTGCTGGACTACGAATTAGCGCTTCAAACGATGAAATCTGACCACTTATTGGTTCAACTATTGGCTGGAAGGCAAAGGTGCAGAGACTTGCCTGCCCAGAAGAGTTGAGTGTCATTTTCCGGGAGTGTTCATTGCTGACCATTTTCCATTGGGATGGCTGGAACTCCCCGGATGAACGGTACCATCCACCTTGAGTGATAAATCTTCTTATAAACCGGAATACTTTGTCATCAGGTAAATCACGGTTCTGAACTTGATTGATATGACGGATTTCATCTGCCAGGACATTCGCATCTATTTTTTGCAGATCAAACAGTGTCATACCTATATCACTGAATCGCCTGTATGCTGAATAGTCACGCATTAACTCGACGACGTCAGTATGACGCCGATCCTGACATATATGACTAAAGAGCGTATCAACGACATCCTCTTCACCCTCCAGAACCTGAAAAAACTCCGTACCATTAAACAGTAGGATACCAGTGACCTGCATTGACCTATTTTTCTCACAGGCCTCACAGGACAGCATTCTCAGAAAATCATCCGAGCATTCAGCGCTTAGTTGGCTCTGGTAAATCAAAGTGGTTAGCATGGATAACCTTTCGCATTGGCTATTGATTAATGTTTTTTATATAACTGAATATTTTTGCTTCAATAAAGAATACCCATTATTTTTATTCGAGTATCAAGCATTTATTCTTCATTGGTACTTTTGCGAGCAGCTATCGTTAATAGGATACCCAGATGACTGGCAGATGAAATAGTAACATCAATATCTAAAAATTTTTTTGATCTTAGATAGAACCTTGCTTATCAGAAAATCATGCACTTTATTGTGTCTTCGCGCGATGGTTTTCCCGGTTCGCTGTCAGGGTTGCATTATCATGGGGCTATCGAAGGAGGGAGAGAGGGTCAGGATTTCCCCCAACCCTCTACCACATAGATGGAGAGAATCAGGGGAAGATAAGTCAACGTCAATTAATGGCTTGAATAATCGTTACACGATCGTTCAGTCGCTGTTTAACCAGTGGATCGGTCGCAGCTTGTGCCTGCTGCTGCAGTTCAGCAATCTGTTGTTTCATCTGTTGTGGATCGTCGAACTTGAGTGCTTTGACATTGATAGAAGCAACATTGGTATAACGCCCGTCATCAGTAGTGGGTACGGTGATTTTGCCTTCATTCAGCAGCGTTTCTACAATCTTGCGTTCTTGAGCGTATCCTTCAAGCCCCGCCAATTTCCAGCGCTGTATCGCTTTACCTTGATACTCGCCTTTCTTCACCTCGTTCAGGTAACGAATGGTGAGATTACGGATAGTTCCTGCTTCTTCACCGTATTCAGCCTTGGTATCTGACAACACCGGGAACTGCATTCCTTCCAGTACTCCCCCTTTTTGTGTCAGATGCCCCATGCGGTAGCTGTTCATTCCCAGACGAATCGGCATCGTATCAGTGACCGGTGTACCATCATTCAGTTTCAGATCAGTAATACGCTGCCCGACAGGTTTACGCAGATCAATGGTGTAGGTCACACCATCAAAGAAGTCATTGGTAGAATATTTCGAAGCACGACGTTGTGGATTGAAACTGTAGGTCACATCTCCATCATGCTGTTGATTAAAGTAGTCACCTACCCACTCCATGTACTTCTTAAGCTCCTTACCTGTCAGCTGATAAACTGTTATCTCCCCACCAGCATACTGGTAGTTAAAAGCGATATCTTTCGCAGAGATAGTACCCACATTCAGCTTCGGACTGTCGTTATCAATCTGCAACGCAATGATCTGGGCTTTGGGAGCATAGTGGCGAACAGCTTCCTGATACAGCGCACTGATACCGGTATCCTGAATATGCACCTGTGGGATACCCTTAACCGCATCGGGTGGCACGAGATCCTGGCCTGTCAGTTGGGCAATCGGCCGGTTGGCATTGGCACGTAGGATAGTGTGAAACGGCTGATAAATTTCCTCCAGTTCTTTGTCGGAGGCTATCCCTTTGATAGGGTAGGTATAGCTATCTTTATTGATAAGCACATACTTGCCATTCTGCTGCTCAAATTGCAGATCGATACGCGATAACGCGCGGCCATATTTATCTGGTTCGGTGATTATCACACCATTAATCACCTCTTTATCCACTTTAACGTGCATATGCCCGGCGACAATTGCAGCCAGTTCCGGGTTGGCACGCGCAATATCACCCACTCCCGTGCCGGGCCGCTGATTCTCATTATCAATTCCCATATGAGCCACTAGTACAATAGCGTCTACTTGGCCGTGGAGTTGCTCAATCACATTTTTTACCGCCTGTACCGGATCGGTAAATGTCAGGCCATCAATATGATCGGTACCTTTAGCGAACTCAGCAGTCATTGGTGTATCCATACCGATAATGCCTATTTTTACTCCCTGACGTTCAATGATTTTATAGGCGGGTAGATAAGGCTTGCCGCTTTCCCAGAAAATATTGCCCGCCAGGGCGGTACCTTTAAACTGGTTTAACGGCGTTGCCAGAACTTTCAGACCAAAATCAAACTCGTGGTTACCCATGACCCACACATCGTAATTCAGTGCGTTAAAACCGAGGATCATCGGACTGGTTTTATCATTTTTGAAGGTTTCAACGAAATTACCCTGAATGGTGTCCCCGGCATCAACCAAAATGACATTCGGCTGTTGAGCACGCACTTTGTGTACCTGCGTGGCAATCTGACTCAGACTCCCCGCCAGATTCTCTGTGTCGGTGGAGTAATCCCAAGGCACGAAGGTACCATGTAGATCAGAGGTTCCCAGAATGGTGATATTGACCGGATCGGCGGCTATAGCAGAGGTACTTAAACACAGCAGTAGGGAAAGAAGTGTCTTTTTCATAATATGATTTAATTATAGGTAATTGTAATTAAATAACATTATGGGATCGGTATCTCAGGCTTACCAGAGTTATTGCAAAAGGAACATGGAAAATGTGAAGTACGTCCCTTCTGGTGGCTCATAACAAAAAAGCCCGCTGTGTGAGCGGGCTTCAGTATTTTGCAACCAGACAGCGAACAGTACTGCTCGCTTATTTGCCTTTCTTGATATGACTAATCAAGCGCTTACGCTTACGCAGCTGGTTAGGTGTTAACAGGTTACGCTTATTGGCAAACGGGTTTTCGCCTTCTTTAAACTGAATACGAATCGGTGTTCCCATCACTTCTAATGACTTACGGAAGTAGTTCATCAAGTAGCGTTTATACGAGTCAGGTAAATCTTTAACCTGATTACCATGGATAACCACGATAGGTGGATTATACCCTCCGGCATGCGCATATTTGAGCTTAACCCGGCGACCACGTACCAACGGTGGCTGATGGTCTTCTGATGCCATATTCATAATACGCGTTAGCAGCGCAGTACTGACCCGGCGTGTTGAGCTGTCATAAGCTTCACGTACCGACTCAAACAGGTTACCCACACCACTACCATATAAGGCAGAGATAAAATGGATACGGGCAAAATCAATAAAACCAAGACGGAAGTCGAGGGTCTCTTTAACCTGGTCTTTGATTTCCTGGCTCAGGCCATCCCATTTGTTGACTACAATTACCAGTGAGCGCCCACTATTCAGGATAAAGCCTAATAGCGAGAGGTCCTGATCAGAAATACCTTCGCGGGCATCGATAACTAACAGTACAACGTTAGCATCTTCAATGGCTTGCAGAGTTTTAATTACCGAGAATTTCTCTACTGTTTCGGTAATTTTGCCACGCTTACGTACCCCGGCAGTATCAATCAGGATATATTCCCGCTCATCGCGCTCCATAGGAATATAGATACTGTCACGCGTAGTACCTGGCATGTCATAGACGACAACACGCTCTTCGCCGAGGATACGGTTAGTAAGTGTAGACTTACCAACATTAGGCCGTCCGACGATAGCGAGCTTAATCGGCAGATCTTGTGGATTGAACGGCTCTTCCTCTTCTTCTTCTGGCGCATTCTCGTCAACAATGCCATTTTTAGCATTGAATGCTGCCCAATAGAGAGCGTCCTCGTCCACTTCTTCTGGAGGAGCAACATCGTCCATCCACGGAAGCAGCGCATGCTCCAGCAAAGTGGTAACACCACGGCCATGAGAGGCAGCGATGGCGTGGATCTCACCCAAACCCAGTGAATAGAAATCGATAACGGCCTGATCAGGATCCATGCCATCGGTTTTATTCGCTACCAGAAAGGTCGCTTTTTGACGGGAGCGTAAATGCTTCGCGATACCTTCATCTGCAGGCATCAGTCCAGCACGCGCATCAACCATAAATAAAACGACGTCAGCTTCTTCGATGGCTAACAGTGATTGTTCAGCCATACGGGTTTCCACACCGTCTTCTGTACCATCAATACCACCGGTATCAATACAGATAAACTCGCGGCCTTCTACTTCTGCCCGACCATATTTACGATCGCGGGTCAGTCCTGGAAAATCCGCTACCAGAGCATCGCGAGTACGCGTTAATCGGTTAAACAGTGTAGATTTACCGACATTAGGGCGCC
>Ga0302347_1000115_pt1 | contig 148245 bp, 133 predicted proteins | sample PhyWR1_FD_202178 | JGI IMG/M metagenome (GOLD analysis project Ga0302347, IMG submission 202178) | Leaf surface microbial communities from wheat plants in UC Gill Tract Community Farm, Albany, California, United States - DLSL W.R1 (v2)... | ecosystem: Host-associated > Plants > Phyllosphere >... | reverse complement strand
ATCCCGAACAGAGAAGTTAAGCCCGCCTGCGCAGATGGTACTGCAATTTGTGGGAGAGTATGTCATCGCCTTTCTTTTAAACCCCCTTCATCATCACGATGAAGGGGGTTTTGTTTTTGTGGAAACTTCAGGATTACTCATAATACAGATATACTTCATTTTGTGGGAGCCCCGATAGGTATCAGGGGCATCGCCTTTCTTAACCTATCCATATTGGATAGGTTTTTTTGTTTTAGATAGTATTAGTGATCTACACTTTAGTTACACTATAAAGTGTGAATTGGAATATATGGATTTCAGGATAGCAATTGTTTCAATATTAATATTAGTCAGTTTTGCACTTTTTGATATTATATTGAGAAAGGATTAATTCCACTCTTAGTTATGGGATATATCTCTGAACTTTTACTTCAGCTTTTAAATTACCGAATTCTATATGTTGCTACTGTAAAATAAAGGTATTATTACTAGTAAGGAATAATAGTATGTTCCTGTTTTTGGAGGTTTTAAGTTTTTTTTTGTGAGTAGAGTACGAATTTTCCTCCTTCAGTATCAGTATTTTAATAGGTGTGAATTTCGTATTTGTAATTTCTTAACCTAATAATTTGTTTTTTTTATTAAAAAATTCTTAAATTTAAGGATAAAATACATCAAATGCTAAAAATATGTAAAATATATATAATGAATATCATTAATATTTTTATGGCTTAAAGTGTTGATAATCAGTGTTTAATTTTTTTAATGTATTATTTAAAAAATGAATATTACAAATATAATCGATAAATTACAAAGCTAACTTACTATGGGTCAATTAATTGTATAATTGTTTTTGTAATATTGCAATGTAATGAAAGAGATGTATTCAGGTTTTTTAACAAGACTGGATACTAAAATGTTAAGGTAAAAATTATTGAGTATGAAATTGAAAGGACTTTTATTCATCATCTTGCTGTGTGGTGTATCTGTTTCTGCGCAGCTTTCCAATTTTAATCTTCAGGTTACTAAAACTGATGAAACTTGTTTGGGGAACGGTACCCTCGCGTTTACTGTTTCAAATCTTACGCCGAATGCCTCGGTGTTGTATAAAGTTTACGCACTGCCCAACACTACAAATCCTGTTAGTATTTTAACGGCTAATACATTGGGCGGGCTTGAAGCAGGTACGTACCGCGTTGTTGCCCTCCAATCTTTAGGGAGCCTGTTGAACTCTAAGGAGCAGGATGTTACAATCGTTAAAAACATAGTTCCATTTAACTTTAGTGTTGCCGCACAAGGACAGGGATGTTCCGGAGGTGGTACAATAGTTGTCACAACCACATCAGGTATTGCAGCTTCTTATGAAATCATTACCGGTCCGGTTCAAAGGCCATTGCAGACCTCAAATACATTTGCAAACCTTCCGTCCGGAAACTATAACATCAGGGCGTTCAATAATTGCGGTGTTGGTAAAGTGAAGACTTTTACCCTAAATGTTGTCTCATCACAATTAAATATATCTCCGGCTACCTATTCTGAAGAGGGAATTACCTGTGATGCTATGACAATCATGAATACGATTACGCCTTCAGCAGGTACGATTAACTACCCTGTTAACGTGCGTTATGAGCTAATGCCTATGACGCTTGGGGGGGAGAGTATTGTTATCAGTCAGACCTATGCGACCGGTTCGCCTGATTCATTAACGATATCGGCAACAGTTCCGCGCCTGGAAGATGCTTACGATTATGAACTATCGGTTACTGATGTCTGTAATACCCCTTATTTAAGGACAGGTGAGGTAAATCCTGAGATAAATGTTACTTTAGGTATGGGTGACGCGCCATGTGCTGAAAAGTTCCTGACTATTTCACCGGAGAGGTTCACAACATCTTACACTGTAAATTTCATTAGCGCCCCTGCAGGATTTGACCCTTCAGCTTTTAATGCAACTAATGGGCCTTTCACAGAAGCAATCGTTAACTACGGAAGTGCTGAAAACCCAGTGCCATTTGGAACGTATGAAGTGCAAATAACCGATATATGCGGCAGGACGGCGATTGATACCCTTCTTATTGAATTTATAAAACCGAAACTGGCGATGAGCGCTACTAATAATGGCTGCTTCTCGGAATATGGAAAAATACGGGCTAACGTTGCGCAACAAAAAATTGTAAGTGCTATAATAATCGCTGCACCAGGTACGTATAACCCGACACTTCCACAAGATGTTTCCGGTAATATTAATGCACAGGGAAGGCTTACCCTGAACAACATGCCGTTAGGCGTATATGTTATAAAATTCGTTGACGACTGTGGATTTGAATATGAGAAGAGTGTAGAGGTTCCACCATACGTGGAAAAACCTTTCACCATAGCAACGTTACCGTCCTGCGAGGCAGGCTTTGGAGGGGTAAGCGTGAAAAGCGGAAACGGAAAGCTTACAGCTGTAACTATTACAGCAGCGCCTGCTGCCTTTAATCACACACTCCCATATAGTGTTTCCAATCATATCGACAGCGAGGGCGCTTTCTACATGGCGGGTCTTCCACAAGGGGCATATATTTTTTCCGCTACCGATATTTGCGGTGTAGTTAAAGAGCAGTCTGTAACGGTTCAGGGTTACCTTGCTCCACAAAACAGCTTTAGTTTTATTCCGAAGTGCGGTAACTTCTCTGTAGCAATGTCCGATGGCAGCAATGGACTTGAAGGCGCTTCATTCTGGCTGCAGAAATTTAATCCTGCTACAGGCAAATGGGGGCATCCGGGAAATAACAATGTGTATACTGAAGGTACTGTTCCTGTTGCGTCAAATAGTGTTAAGCTAAACAACAATGCTACACGCAACAACCTTAATTATAGCGGTAGATTCAGGATCGTTAAGAAGTTTGAGACTTTCAGTACAGGTTCTTCTGAAAATTCAGTGTGTATAAGTGTTTTGGGTGAATTTGAATATGTTGAAGGTTTCTCTATCAACAACGCGTATTCACTGGCTTGTGTTGGTACGCCAAACGATGTGATGCTTGATGTTACAGGATATCCTGTTGCTTACAGGATCATCGAAAAAAACGGCGCTGCAATTGTTATAAATAACGGCCTGAATAATATATTCACCAACCTGCAGCCTGCAGAGTATGTGTTTGAAATAGAAGATTTCTGTGGTAATATAGTAACCAAGTGGTTTAACGTACAAGAGTTGCCTTCTATTGCTGATGCGCAAACAGCGGATGACATGATCATTTGTGCCGAAGCCGGTACTGTTCAAAACCATGAGTTCCGCCTTGCCGATCAGAATGACGATATACTTGGGCCGCTTCACAGTTCCATGTATACGATCACGTATCACCTCACAATTGAAGATGCCGATAATGGGGTAAATGCATTGCCTGAATATTACACAAATATAAGTAATGGCCAGGTTATCTATGCAAGGCTCGTACATAATGAAATCTCGCTTTGCCATGGTATCAGCTCTTTCAGGCTTTTTATAGGCGACTACCAGGAGCCTGTGATCACGGCAGAAGGTACAATATGTGATAATGGTCAGCTTAAGCTTACTGCCGATGCAGGATACAGTACTTATCTTTGGTCTACAGGTGAGACAACCCGCAGCATATTTGTATCTGAACCTGGTGTTTATACCGTAGTTGTTGAAAAGCCATACGGAACTGAAGTTTGTGATGGTTTCGCAGAAGTTGAGATTAAGGCATCCTATACTCCTGAGATCGACAGGGTAGATACTAAAGACTGGACTAAGGACCAGAATAGTATTACAGTTTATACAAAAGATTCAGGTGATTATCTATATTCGGTAGACGGCATTAACTACCAGGAAGATTCTGAATTCAGGGGGCTTGAGCCGGGAGTTTATAAAGTATACGCAAAAGATGCCAACGGTTGTGGTGAGGTTGTGAAAGATGTGGTATTGATGCATTATCCTAACTTCTTTACACCGAATGGTGATGGAGTACATGACAAGTGGCGTATTAAATACTCTATGATGGAACCGGACATGAAAATTGCGATATTCGACCGATATGGAAAACTTATAACCGCATTTGGCCCTAACTATGAAGGTTGGGATGGTACTCTGAATGGCATCCAACTACCATCTACAGATTACTGGTTTGTGGTTACCCGTCAGGATGGACGTGAACTTAGAGGGCATTTCTCAATGCTTCGATAGTCCGGACAAGCTGAAAGCTAAAATCCCCTTTCTTACCAAAAGGGGATTTTTTTATGTGTTAATGTCAAGGTCCCGGATGTAGTCTTCATATTCGTAGAAGAAGCGTTCGAAAGCATCCATGCTCATGCTGAAGAACCGGAAAATCGCTGCCCAGCTTGCCATATTATACAGGCTAATGCCGCTGAGCTCTACCCATACACGGCTGATGACTTTGCCATTTTCAAGATAAAAGTTCCGTTCGAAGACCGCTTCCGGGAGGAATTCATCATGCAATATTGTCCTGAGGGATTCCATTTTTTCAAAATAAATAATGCGGTTCTCGTCTTCTTTGGGTTCTATATCCAGCATTACCTGGGCTTTCTTATTGTCCACATAGAACTTAAAGGATACATCCTTGATCTTTGTGTCATACAACAGCCATTTGCGGGGATAGGCTTCGGCAAATGCCGTCCAGAATTGTTTTTTTATTTGTTGTGCTTCAGCTTTGCTAAACATTACAGGTGATTTTTTATGTGTATTTTTTGGTGTATCTTTAGGGTTGCAATTGCAATTTTTAAAAATGCTCTTTACCGAATTTACAAAATATATCCCAAAGATACTACAGCAGCAGCTTCCGGCATTGGAAGCCCACGCAAAAATGTCGCCGCTGGAGCGGATCCGGTCGCTGGACAAAGATTATTATAAAAACAGGAGTCCGCGATTATCGGCTGTAATGATGCTCTTTTACCCCATAAATGGAATTGCGCACATAGTTCTTATAAAGCGAAATGCCTATCCGGGGGTGCATTCTTCCCAAATATCCTTCCCGGGTGGAAAGGCTGAACCTGAAGATGCAAACCTGGCCTCAACCGCCCTTCGCGAAACGTTTGAAGAAATAGGTGTACTGCCTGGTGCCATAGATGTGGTTATGCCTTTCTCTGAAATATATATACCACCCAGTAATTTTTTGGTATACCCATTTTTGGGTGTTACCATTGAAGAGCCTGTTTTTGAGCCTAACCCAGATGAAGTGGTATCGCTCATCCACCTGCCGTTGGATGTTTTCCTTGATGATTCTATAGTGGTGAATACGCAGATGCAGACCTCTTATGCCGAAAGTATGACAGTACCTGCTTTCCGGTTTCAGGACCATATTGTGTGGGGTGCCACGGCAATGATTATGAGTGAGCTTAAAGAAACGATAAAAACTGCCCTGAAATCCTAATCTTTTAGTAAGTTTGCGGTTCACTTTGCTATAACTATGGGATTATTTAAGAGAAATCCTTTCGGACATATACTTTTCCTGAAAAAATGGCTCATTCGCGTTTTCGGTATGCTTACCCACAGGCGTTACCGTGGCTTCAATGAACTCCAGGTAGATGGTTCTGAGATCATCCGTGCGCTGCCGGACAGGAACGTACTTTTTATTTCGAATCACCAAACCTATTTTGCCGATGTCGTGGCTATGTTCCATGTATTCAATGCGGCTTTAAAAGGCAGGGAAGATAATATCAAAAATATTGGGTACATCTGGAACCCCAAACTCAACATCTACTATGTGGCCGCCAAAGAAACGATGAAAGAAGGCTTGCTGCCGCGTATTCTTTCGTATGCCGGGGCTATTACCGTTGAGCGTACTTGGCGTGCCAAAGGAAAAGATGTGCAGCGGGAAGTTAATCCCAATGATACCGAGAATATCCGTGTTGCGCTGGAGGATGGCTGGGTGATCACTTTTCCACAGGGAACTACAAAGCCATTTAAGCCGATCCGTAAAGGTACGGCACATATCATTAAACAGCACAGGCCGGTTGTTGTACCCATTGTAATCGACGGTTTCCGCCGCTCTTTTGATAAGAAGGGTCTCAGGCTCAAAAAGAAAGGGATACTGCAATCGTTTATTGTTAAAGAGCCATTAGAGATTGATTATGAGAATGAGAGCGTTGAATCTATACTGGAAAAAATAGAATATGCTATAGAGCAGCACCCCTCTTTCCTGAAAGTAATCCCAACCGAAGAAATGGAAAGGCAGGAAGAGCTGAACAAACAGCGAAACTGGCAATACTAATTTAAGAGGCAATTGCCTCTCTTCTTAGTTTCCGATCACATTGGTTTGCTGTTGCTTTTCGTTGGTCAGGATGTTCGATTCTTTTGCAAGCCTGTTCCTGGTCGGTATTTTATAACTCATTGAGAAGCCTGCCCTTCGCGAATCGTATCTGCTATTGTACAAAAGATCGGTGCCCGCCGATCCGTATTGCTGCCTGTTCACGTTTAGCAGGTCGTTTATATAAATGGAAACCGAGAGGTTATCCGACAGGAACTTCCTTGAAAAAGTAAGGTCCAGTGATTGATAGGCCGGGCGTTTTACAGTATAATAGTAATAATTACCGCCAGTTGTCGTGGTATTGAAGTTAGCCGAAAGCTTTACCTTCTTCGGCAGGATGATCTGCGATGATAGGTTGAAATTCCATACCGATTTTGTATCCAGTCCCGGTATCATGTGCTGTTGGTTGCCGACATAAATGTACATAAAGTTGAGCTCGTCGGGATTAAAATCCATTTTTAGTACTTCAGCCAACCCTTTGCTGAAAAGCATATAGGGCAGGGGTATGCCTAAGTTAAAATTCCTTATGGATGAGTTTGGTATGTTTTGTGCCACACTTGCCGCGCCATTATCCGTTTCAATGATGCGGTTGATGATAATGTTGTTGGCATCAGTATACGAATATCCAATGGTAAAGTATTCGAATGCACTGACATTTACCTCATAGTTATTATAGATCGAAGGATTCAGCTTCGGGTTACCAAAAAAGCCCACGTTCGGGTTTTGGTAATTGGTATTGTTTGGATTTAGTGAACCGGTATCCGGCAAGTTGATCTTCTTGTTGAAGTTGGTGTTCACATACACCTGTGGCATGATGTTGTATTGTATGGTAGCATTAGGAAAGAAGCGCGTGAGGTTGAACGGTATCAGGTCGTCCGTATCGGTATTTCCGTAGATGTCATACGATTCCAGCCTTCCGCCTAGGATGAAATCGAATTTCTTGTAAGTCACCTGTGTTTCCCCATAAGCAGCATAGGTGGAACGGGTGTATTCCAGGTTTCTGGTGCCAAAGCTTTCCGCGGTAAAATCGAGCCGGTCTGTCCATATTCCCCCGCTTATCTTGGTTTTATCCAATATGTTTATTTCCTGTGAATAATCGGCCCTGAATTGGAGATAATCCTGTTCGCTGTCAGTGTCAAGAACGGCATTATCATTTATCCGGGATTTCATCCCGAAATCGCTGTTGTTGTTATTGTAGTTCAGTCGGATATCGAGTTTTTTCAACGGGTCTAGAAAACGTTTCTGGTACGTAACCATAGCGTCGTGGTAAAAGCGTTCCGTTTTGCTCCTGTCGTCCGCAAGAAAGCCCAAGCCCACAGCCTGAACGTAGGAAGTATTATTGTTGGAATTGAGGTCGTAGTTCAGTAAAAGGCGGTCTTTTTTTAAATCGAATTTTAGTCCGGTTTTCAGGTAATAAAAACGGTTTACCCTGTCAGACATATTATCCGATAGCAATACGTCATCGTTTGTAAAACGGCTTGACTGGTAACTTTCGCTATAGCTCTGCCCTCCGTGTATCTGCCAGCTGAAAAGTTTATTGCCCGAGCTTAACAGCATACTGTTATTGAAGCGGTGCCTTGAATTATCATTGTAATTTGTGTAGCTGTACCCGTTGGAATAGGTTACCGACAGGTATTTTTTAGCATTCTTTGATGTAACGATATTAATAATCGCGCCTCCCGATGTAGCCGGAAACTCCGCGCCGGGCTGAGTAATAACCTCTACCTTTTCTATGGCATTGGCAGGCATTCCCTCCAGGTAGGCTGTGAGTTCATTGGAGTAAATGTTTAGTGGACGTCCGTCCATGTATACCTGCAGCGCCTTCCCCTGGTACATCATGCCGGCAACTTCGGAGATAATCAGGCCTGGTAGTTTTTTAAGTCCTTCCATTAATGACCCTGAATTCAGGTGAGCCTGGTCCTCAAAATTGAAGATGGTCCTGTCGGCCTTTCGCTCAACCGCCTTTTTCTTTTTCTCGAGCACAACTTCATTGAGCTCGTTTTTCATTTCCGTTTCTTTATCTTTCACACTGTCCTTTGCCGTAGTATTGTCCTGTGCGAAAGCACCGGCAGAAATAGCCAGTAACAGGAAGGAGATAAATTTTTTCATTTTGGTTGAAATGGTGGTTGTTTACTAAGGTAACAGGTTTTTCTTTAGTAAGAAAATATTTAAGCTATGCTATTGAGGGCAGTATTATTTTACCGCTTCTACCGTATAGCCCCTTTTACGCAGCAGCATGATCACGCCGTTTTCACCACCAAGGTGTGCCGCGCCTACACCAAAGAAGGTCGGGGTCTTCTTAGCAACAGATTCTATCTTCGGGATCCAGTTTTTATTACGGCCATCCAGCAATACATCTGTATTTTCGCCATAGAATTTGTTCTCTTCATCATTCATAAAAGCCATCAGGCCGTTCAGGTCTTTTGAATTATAAAGATCCATCATTTTTTTAAACATGGCTTTACCTTTGTCAAGGCCGTCTTTAGCGCTCTTTACCAGTTCTTTCATTTGCTCTTCGTATGGTATTGCATCAAATACCGCCATTTGCTCATCAATGGTTTCCAGGCCATACGTTTCTTCTTTTTGTGCCTTAGTAACAGCCATAAGGGCTTCTTCAAACGATTTCATCGGGCAGTCAATAAGCTTTGGCATTACCATCATCCCTACGAATGAAGGCTTGAACTTATCCATCATTTTTGCGCCCATGCCTACATTTTTCTGCAGGTATTCGTCTACGATCTTAAAGTCTTCCTCAGTAGCCATAGCACTCATGGTTTTTCCGTCTTTCATCATCATCCCGCCCATCATTTGCATCTGCATATTCGGGTCGTCCATATCCAGTTCCAGGTAAAGCTGTTTTGTGGCATCAAGTGCGGCAAGCGTATTTTTATCCAGGGTATTATCGCAGGTAATGTGTATGGTACCATACAGGTAAGAAGGCTTGCTCAGGCCGTTGCCGGAGATTTTCCAAAGGAGTGAATTCTCAAGCTTTTGGGCATTGGCTGCAAACGCCAGTAATGCAAAGCCTGCTAATAGTAATTTTTTCATGTTTGTTGATTTATTATGTTGGTTACAAGTCAATTTTTTTCAGTTCTTCATAATTACGGTGAAGGCGCTTCAGTAATAAGCCGTAAATAAGCTTATAAAACAGCCATATTATCAGTATAAATATGGAAATGAATACAATAGCCAGTATTATATATATCAGGTAGAATGCCATGGCATTGCCATTGGCTTCATGCGTATGAATCGCACTTGTAAGTTTAGGGTCTTTCTGAAAGAAAACAGTAAACAGCACGATACATGAAATAATAATAAAGATGATATTGGCTATGATATACTGAGAAACTGTTTTTCGGGTTTTTATAATGCTGTCCATTAATGTCTTAACATTGTCGGTGGTCGTGATCTTTCTATAGTTAATGTAAAAGTGGCAGAAAAAATATATAATTATTCCGTAACCAATTACACTCATGGGTATTGTTATATAATCTACCCCAAAGCTTTCTATTTGTTTTGTACTTGGGCTGTCTTTCATTAAAAATGATAAGCTTAGCCAGAACAAAAATTCCAGTATACTGATGATAAGGATCCATTTCACTATGGAAGAAGACTTTTTATGCAGCATCGCATAGATCTCCATTTCAGAGAATTTCGGGAAGTTACCGGCATTCTTCTTCCAGTCTTGCTTTAATTTATCTAATTCGTCCATCTTTTCCTTACGGATTTAATATTTTTTTCAATTTGCCTTTTATCCTGTTCATCTTTACGCGTGCGTTCACCTCGCTGATGCCCAGTGTTTCGGCAATCTCGTTGTAATCTTTATCTTCAAGGTACATAAATACCAGTGCCTTTTCAATGTCGTTCAGCTGCTGAACGGCCTGGTACAGGAGCTTTATATGTTCCTCTTCCTCGTAATTATATTCGTCCTGGTTTACCTTGTGCAGTTTGCTGTCAAATTCTATGGTATCTATAGTACGGGTCTTTTTACGGTAAAGGGTAATAGCCGTATTAAGCGCTACCCTGTAAGCCCATGTGGTAAATTTAGCATCGCCCCTGAATTGCGGATAGGCTTTCCATAGCTGAATAGTGATCTCCTGGAAAAGGTCTTTGTGGGCATCTTCATTGTTGGTGTAGAGCCTGCAGATCTTATGGATCAGGTTTTGGTTTTCCTGAAGCTGGTTTACAAAAGACTTTTCTAAAGATGCACTCATATTTGCATTGGTAGCCGGAAAACAGAAAATGTTACAGCTTTATTACAATTCTTTATCCTTGTAATAATTCACGAGCAGCCCCACAAATTTGCTGTAGGTTTTTAGTCCGTCTTTTTGCTGATTCATTTTCAGGAAGTTATCGTATACATATTTAAAAATATCCTCGATAAAAGAATCGTATTCCTCATTGAATTTTTCGGTCTCTTTGAAATTGGCTATCACACCTTTATTAATTAAAGTAACGAGGCTTTTGGCAAGCTTTTCGTCTTTTTTGGCGATATTATTCATGCAATAGCGCAATGCGAAGGAATAACCGGAGTATTTAAAATATAAGTCATCATTATAAACCGAAGCCATGTACCCTATAAAGTTGGCCTCGCTCTCGCTGGCGTAACCTATCTGGTGCGACATTTCGTGGCAGGTTGTTGTTGGCAGGTTGTATTTTGGCAGGTTGCAGTTTACCTGAGCCTCATTGGTAAAGGGATTTAGGTAGCCGCCAAAACCCATATAGGAGAGCGGCGTACTCATGAGTGACGATTTTATACTTTCATGCTTGAAAGCAAAATAAGGATATTGTTTTTCGAGATTATTGTAGCCGTTTACAGCTTTCAGGTAAATTTCGTCAACAGTGTAGGGATTTACGGCTTTCAGGCTGTCATTTTGCTGTATCTGGCTGTGTATAGCATTGGTTTTTACGATAAGGCGTTTGGTAAAGGCTACAAGCTCCTCCAATGCATATTCCTTATCCATTCCCATTTTTTCATGAAGCTGTACCCTTCGGTAGTTGATGGCCCAAAGGAAATTGAATAAAAAATAAACAACCGATAGTGTAGCAGCGATGGTGAGGAAGTTTGCTTTGTACTGCCTGCGCCATGTTTTCCGTTTTATCCATAGCCACCGGATACAGAAGAAAATGGCCGTAAAGTATAGAATGTCGCCAACAGAAAAACCGATCCGGCCCAATAAAATGCGCGACCCTTTTGACAGGTAAGTGAAGAGGCCGTTACTGTACCATTTTTCAACAAACCCGGGAACAAGCGCGAGGAGGTTAACTACAATGATCTGTACCACGAGTAGCAGTGCCAGTATTTTCTTTTTCTTCATCAGTCCGTTTTAAAAGCGACAGGTGTAAATATAAGTAGTATTTTTGTAATGGCTAAACAGGATAACTGTATGAAAAAGATAGATGCTCCGGAAAAGGTTATTTTTATTTGCGACGGTAAAAAGTGCAGCCGTTACCATAAAGACATTTACAAAGGTTTTAAATCGCTGATAAAGGAGCATGGGATGAAGCGCGATATAGAGCTTACCTGTATGGAATGTACAGATAATTGCAAGACCGCACCGAACATTTGCCTGCAGCCCCAAAACATCTGGATAGGCGAGGTGGAGGACAAGGATGTAAAGGATATTTTTAGGAAGTATATTTTATAATCAACAACAAACAAACATAAATGAGTCAGGAAATCAGGAACCTTGAGCCAAAAGCGCTCTGGAATAAATTTGCCGACCTGAATGCGGTACCGCGCCCTTCCAAAAAGGAAGAAAGGGTTATTGCCTTCATGAAGGATTTTGGAAATAAATTAGGCTTCGAAACCATTGAAGACGAAGTTGGCAACGTTATCATAAAGAAGCCTGCGACGAAGGGCATGGAGAACCGCAAAACGATTGTAATGCAGAGCCACCTCGATATGGTGCACCAAAAGAATGCCGACACCAATTTCGATTTTGATACGCAGGGTATTGAAATGTATGTGGATGGCGACTGGGTACGTGCCAAAGGAACAACGCTTGGTGCCGATAACGGCCTTGGTGTTGCCACCATTATGGCAATACTGGAAAGTACCGATATTCCGCACCCGGCTATCGAAGCATTATTTACTATTGATGAAGAGACCGGGATGACCGGCGCCATGGGACTAAAAGGCGGCCTTTTGGATGGTGAGATACTTCTGAACCTTGATACCGAAGAGGATGATGAGATCGACATCGGCTGTGCGGGTGGTGTAGACGTAACTGCAGAAAGGGGTTACCATGAAGAAGAAGTTCCACAAAACTCCGTTGGCTACAGCATTACGGTAAAAGGCCTTAATGGCGGGCATTCCGGTATGGATATCCATAAGGGTTTGGGCAATGCCAACAAGATTATGAACCGCCTGCTGTTTGACAGCTTTGAGAATTTTGGCTTGCAGGTAGCGGAAATAAACGGTGGAAGCCTTCGCAATGCCATTCCTCGTGAAAGCTTTGCGAAAGTGATCATTTCCGGAATATTCGATGAGGCTTTTGTATTCGATATGCAGGAAGTTATCAACGACATTAAAGCCGAATTTAAAACAACCGAACCAAACTTACAGATACTTATAGAGAAAACCGATCTGCCTGCCAAAGTAATGGAACTTGGCGTTCAGGAAGGATTGATTCGTGCTTTGTATACTGCCCATAATGGTGTTTACCGCATGAGTGCCGATATGGCCGACCTGGTAGAGACATCAAACAACATAGCGAGGGTTATCGTAAAAGACGGCAAACTCTGTATAGGCTGCCTTACGCGATCTTCTGTAGAGAGCAGTAAGTTTGATCTCGCCAATGCTTTGCGTTCGGCATTCGAGCTTATAGGCTGCGAGGTAACGTTCTCCGGCTCTTATCCGGGATGGACGCCAAATGTAAATTCGCCTATACTTGATGTATTGACCGAGATATACGAAAAACAGAATGGAAGCAGGGCTAACGTTGTGGCGTGCCACGCCGGACTGGAATGCGGTATCCTGGGTACAAATTATCCTGAAATGGATATGATATCATTTGGCCCGACAATTAAAGGAGCACATAGCCCTGACGAAAGGGCGAGTATTGCATCGGCACAGAAATACTGGAAGTTCGTACTTGAAATTTTGCAGAATATACCTCTAAAATAGTTTGCTTATACTATAGTATTAATGCTGCCATGACGGAATATCCGTTAATGGCAGCATTTTTAATTTTCAATGATTTCGATCTCTACACGGCGGTTGGCAGCTTTTTCAGCCTCGCTTTTTTCAGGAAGCGGATGCACCGGCCTGCTGCTCCCGAAACTCTGGTAGGACAAACGACTTTTATTAACCCCGTTTCTTATCAGGAAGTTATAAACGGCCATTGCCCTCTTGAGCGATATTTGGTTTTGTTCTACTTTTTGGCAGCAGATATGCCCCTGGATATCGATCTTCAGCAGCGGGTTGTCCTGCATGATCTTCAGTAATTCTCCCAGTATAGGACGCGATGTTGGAAGAACCATATCGGAATTGTTGTAAAAATGCAGTTCAGGCACCTTAATCTTATCGCCTTTACGGGCTTCTTTTACCATTTTTGTAAGCTCAGAAGGTTTTGGTTCAATTATGGATTTCTCCAAAACTACAGGTTGCTGCTCCCAATAGAAAACTACTTTCCTGTCTTTAGGGTTACGCGAGCCGGTTGACTGGCTTTCACCAAACCCTTTTTCTTCAACATTATCCATTTTCAGCCCGGCTGTTTTCAGCTGCTCGTATACATAGGAAGCCCTGCGCTCGGAAAGGTCGATGTTGTATAGCGAATCTCCCGTACTGTCAGCATAGCCATATATCTTTACGATCTCGGCATCACGATGGGCTTCGATCCATTGCGACAGCGTTTGCGTTGAGGCTCTATTGGATTCATCAATGTCAAAATCAAAGTAAACGGTAAATTTCTGTTGGGAAAAGGCATGTAAAGAAAGGCCGAAGGCCAGTAGCAGTAACATTTTTTTCATTTCAGTTGGTTTTGGTGGTGATTATTATAACGGTAGCCGCGGAAATTTATTTTAATGAAAAAGCCTGCCGCAAAAGCGACAGGCTAAACTCAAAAATAACTTGTAATGAATATTACCTGGTAAATAGTAATTCCCTGTATTTTGTAAGCGTCCATATCTCGTCGTCTACAAGAAGCTCCAGCTTATCGCAATGATCCCGGATCACATCGAAGTATGGTTTTACAGAGTCGCAGTAGGCATGGGCCATTTCCTCAGCGCTAGTTAGGTTGTTTGCCTTTTTGCGCGCTTCGATCATTTCTTCAACTTTAGAATTGATACCTGCAATATGCCCTGATATCTCACGGATCAGGGATATCTGCTCTTTGCCAACGCTCTCGAATTCACTGCCAAAGATCTCCTTGAGGCCTTTTACGTTTTCAATAAGGATATTCTGGTAACGGATAGCGGTAGGAACTACGTGGTTGCGTGCAATATCACCCAATACCCTGCCTTCGATCTGTATTTTTTTAGTGTACTCTTCAAGCTCGATTTCGTAACGTGCCTCGGCCTCTACGTGGTTCATCACACCCATTTCTTCAAACAGCGCAAGCGACTGCTTGGATACTTTAGCTTTAAGGGCCGATGGTGTGGTCTTAAAGTTGCTCAGGCCTCGTTTTGCTGCTTCTTTCTCCCACGCTTCGCTGTAGCCATCACCTTCAAACAGTATTGCTTTTGTTTCCTTGATGTATTCTCTAAGTACATTAAAGATAGCATCATCTTTCTTCATTCCTTTATCATCGATAAGCGCGTCAACCTCTTTTTTAAAGTCTTTCAGCTGCTTGGCAACGATAGTGTTTACTATAGTCATGGCGTTGGCACAGTTTGCTGTTGAGCCTACTGCCCTGAATTCGAATTTATTTCCTGTAAACGCAAAAGGCGATGTCCTGTTCCTGTCGGTATTGTCAAGCAATACATCCGGGATTTTTCCTACTACGTTTAGTTTAAGGTCTGTTTTCTCCTCAGGGGAAAGCTTACCTTTCGATACGCCTTCAAGCTCTTCAAGCACTTTTGTAAGCTGCTGCCCGATAAAAACAGATATGATTGCCGGCGGAGCTTCGTTGGCGCCAAGCCTGTGGTCGTTTGTAGCTGTAGCAATAGAAGCCCTCATCAGCTGCTCATTCTTATATACTGCTTTGATTGTATTGATAAAGAAGGTAAGAAACTGCAGGTTGCTCATTGGGGTTTTGCCCGGACCAAGCAGGTTTACACCAGTATCGGTTGCCATAGACCAGTTATTGTGCTTACCAGATCCGTTTACACCTTTAAATGGCTTCTCGTGGAAAAGTACTTTAAAGTCGTGACGCTCGGCAACTTTAGACATAACGTCCATAAGCAGGGAGTTGTGGTCAACCGCAAGGTTGGTCTCTTCAAATATAGGTGCAAGCTCAAACTGGTTTGGCGCTACCTCATTGTGGCGTGTCTTAACAGGGATGCCCAAAAGCATGCACTCATTCTCAAGGTCACGCATATAGTTAAGCACACGGGTCGGGATAGAACCAAAGTAATGGTCTTCCAGCTGCTGGCCTTTTGCCGAAGCATGGCCAAGTAGCGTACGGCCTGTCAGTGTAATGTCAGGCCTTGAAGCTGCCAATGCGGAATCTACAAGGAAATATTCCTGTTCCCATCCCAGGGTTGCAGTAACTTTCTTTACATTTTTATCGAAATAGCGGCATACGTCTGTTGCGGCTTCATCTACTGCGGCAAGTGCCCTTAGCAGAGGTGTTTTATAATCAAGCGCCTCACCGGTATACGAAACGAATACTGTAGGGATACATAGGGTTGTTCCGTAAATGAACGCAGGGGAAGTAGGGTCCCATGCAGTATAGCCACGGGCTTCAAAAGTATTCCTGATACCACCGTTAGGGAAGCTTGAAGCATCCGGTTCCTGTTGTACCAGCTGGCTTCCGCCAAACTTTTCAACAGGGTCAGTCCCGTCCATCGAAGTCTCAAAAAAAGCATCATGTTTCTCCGCTGTTGTGCCTGTAAGAGGCTGGAACCAGTGGGTATAATGGGTAACACCTTTAGTAAGGGCCCATTCCTTCATACCCATGGCGATATAATCGGCCAGTTTGCGGTCTATTTTTGTTCCATGCTGCACTGCACTTTGCACGGCTTTGTAGGCTTCCGGGGTTAAAAACTGTCGCATAGCTTTGTCATTAAAGACATTGCTTCCGAAAATGGCCGACTTTCTGTCGAGTTCTTCTACTTTTACCGGCTTCCTATTTGCGGTTTGTTGCAGGGCCTGAAAACGAATTGTTGACATGGAACGTGATTTTTAATGTTAATGATTGATTAAATTCTGCACAAATGTACAAAAAAATCTTTTAATTTTAAACACCCCTATTTTTTTAGGGGGTAAAATTGATTTAAAATTAATATTTACGCAATACACCCCTGTTTGTATTGGTTATTATGGTTTTTTGGCCTGCGTTTTTATTTATCGTGATTTTAACCTTTCTATTTTGAATATTATTCAGTAAAATTCCTACAATCGTTAATAATCTTTTAAAATTCCCAATGCTTTGTTAATTGAGTTAAATATTTATTAAGCGAAAAGAGTAATGGCTGATGATTGCATAATTTAGCATAAGTGTAAAACCAATAACCTTAGTATAATGAGAAACAAGAAAACAATAGTAGGAATTGCTCTGGGCGCAGCAGTCCTTGCAGGTGCAGCAGTGATAATTGCACGCAAAAGATCTAAGAAAAGATATGAAGCGCAAGTTGATGAAGCGCGCGAAAACTTTAAAGGTAAGCTGAGCCAGCTGCAGCGCAAAGCGCAGAAGGAATATAAAAATGCGGCTTCTGATGTTACCGATGTTGTGAACTCTGCAAAAGACAGGGCTAACGAGTGGGTAAATAAGGCCAAAGCCTAACAAGGGCTCGAATCCCTTGGTGATGACCCGTATTAACAGGAACGGGTATAAAGAAAACCGGTTATAAACTATTTGTAACCGGTTTTTTTAATGAGAATGATATAATGATGAAATACTAAACCACACAAAAAGCAATGAAAACCAGAAAATCTGCCGGAAAAAAATTCCAGCCTTACAACGGCCTGATAGAGCAGCTCTCTTCGCAGGCAATCTCAGAAACAAATGATGTACTGCCGGAAATCTTAGTTCTAACCACTTTTCCTCCAAGGCAGTGCGGTATTGCAACATATTCCCAAGACCTTATTAAAGCACTGAATGATCATTATGTAGATTCATTTTCTATAAGGATTTGCGCGCTCGAAACAGATAAAGAGCAGCATTCCTATAATGATCCTGCTGTTAAATGCATATTGAATACTTCTCAACCCGATTCTTATGTGGCATTAGCAAAAGCCATCAATGAAGACGAGAATATAAAAATCGTTTTGGTGCAACACGAATTTGGATTGTTCCATGAAACGGTGAAAGATTTTAATAATTTTATAGATGAGGTGCAAAAACCTCTTACCGTAGTATTCCATACAGTATTGCCAAATCCTAATGAAGAATTCAGGGCTAATGTGCAGCACATACTGAACAGGGTAGATTCCCTTATTGTTATGACAAACAACGCAGCCGATATACTGGTACGCGACTATATAATAGACCGTGAGAAGATTGCGGTAATTCCTCATGGTACCCACTTAGTGGCACACACAGATAAAAATGAACTGAAGCGCAAATACGGATTTGAAGGCAGGAAAGTGCTTTCTACCTTTGGCTTGCTTAGTTCGGGTAAAAGTATAGAAACTACATTGGATGCCTTGCCTGATGTTGTAAATAAGGCTCCTGAAACATTATTCCTTATAATAGGTAAAACACACCCTACCGTGGCCCTGAATGAAGGGGAAGTGTATCGTGAATCGCTGATACAGAAAATACAGGAACTGGGTATTGAGGATAATGTCAAGTTTATCAATAAATATGTAGACCTTCCGGAATTGCTCGAATACCTACAGCTTACCGATATCTATGTGTTTTCTTCCAAAGATCCAAACCAGGCCGTAAGCGGGACTTTTGCCTATGCGCTAAGCTGTGGATGCCCGATAATCTCGACACCGATACCGCATGCTAAGGAAGTTTTGGCTGGCGAAACAGGTATGACATTTGATTTCGGTAATTCCGCACAGCTTGCAGAAGCTATCAATACTTTATTGTTCAACGTTCAGCTTCGTAACACTATGGTTTTGAATGGCCTCCATAAAATTATACACACAGCATGGGAAAACTCAGCGGTGGAGCATGCCAAGCTTTTGGAAAGGACAGCCGGTGGCAGCCTGAAATTACAATACCGCAATCCGGAGATCAATCTTAGCCATATCAAAAATATGACAACTGATTTCGGAATGCTGCAATTCAGTAAGCTTAACAGGCCGGATATTGAATCAGGATATACACTGGATGACAATGCACGTGCAATGATTGCTATGTGCCAGCACTATAAGTGCTACAGGGATAACTCAGTTTTGAAATATATTGATACCTACCTGAACTTTATTGACTATTGCCAAAATAGCGACGGAAGATTCCTCAACTATGTAGATTACAATACAAATTTCACTGCCCAAAATACGAATGAAAACCTGGAAGACAGTTCGGGCCGCGCTATGTGGGCATTGGGTTACCTTATATCGCTATCATCTATCCTTCCCGAAGGTATGGGTAAAAAGGCGGAAGCAATTTTCCTGAGATCGTTGCCGCTTACAAGGAATGTATATTCTACAAGGGCTATGGCATTTACCATAAAAGGATTGTATTACTACAACCGCCAGGCGAAAGATGCTGACGCGCTTATCTATATCAAGCTTTTTGCAGACAGGCTGGTGCAGATGTACCGTCATGAATCGGATGGAGAATGGAAATGGTTTGAGGGATATCTTACTTATGCCAACAGTGTACTGCCGGAAGCCCTGTTGCTTTGCTTCGCCATGACCGGTGATGAAGCCTACAGGGATATTGCAAAGGAATCGTTCGACTTCCTTTTGGAAAATACCTTCGACGAAAACTCCATTACAGTAATATCCAACCGTAGCTGGATGATGAGGGGAGGAAAAAAAGAACGCTATGGCGAGCAGCCAATAGATGTAGCATATACCATATTGGCACTCCGCAAATTCCATGATATTTTTAAGGATGAAAACTATCTCAACAAGATGGAGATCGCGTTCAACTGGTTCCTTGGCAACAACCATTTAAAGCAAGTGGTGTACAACCCTTGTACCGGTGGGTGTTTCGACGGGCTCGAAGAACACAATGTAAACTTAAACCAGGGTGCCGAAAGTACAGTGAGCTACCTTATGGCAAGGCTTACGATAACAAAATACTTTGGAAATCCTAACAATGTATATTTCAGGAGGAAGCAAAGGGCCGCAAAAATAGCGGCACTGCGCCAGCTGGAATTGTAAAGATTAAAAAATAAACATAAACGGGGTCGTCAGGCTCCGTTTTTTTATTTCACATCCTCTCTTTCGAGTATATAAAAAGTATCTCTTACGCCGTTGCCGTTTTCAAGAACCAGTTTAAGGCGGGTACTTTTAAATTCATACCACATTTTTTTTGTAAGGCTTGTTCCGGAACGATTGGTGACTTCGGCAGTGATCAGTTTTTTATTGATGTCAGCGGTATAGTTTCCATGAAAGATAAGTGAACCTGGATTTTCGGTAAGGTAAAAGTCGTAGGTATTGCTTTTGCCGAATACAAAACGGTTGTGTGTGTATTGCGAACGCACATGGGCAATGGCGTCCTGAAGCCCCACGCCGGTTTTATAAAGGCTTTTTAAGCGCTCCGATACTACTATAGAATCATTTTCTTTTTCAATATAAATACCATCCGTTTCTATGGAAACTACTTTCCACGACCCTGTAAGGCTGTTTTTCTGTGACTGTGCAGAGGCAATTAAAGTAATGAGAATGGCAAAAATGGTAAAGTTTTTTTTCATCTCTGAATAACGCAAATGCAATTCTGTATATTGTTATTTCGACTTTATCCTTATATCATAAACAAAATCTTCAATAGCAATTATTTTGAACTTTGCACTGTCCGGGTGTGCCGGGTTGAGCAGGTAGTTGAATTCCGACGGGATTATTACGGATGGAAGTTTCAGGATTGGCGTAACTGCTTCCTTCAGCAGCTTGCTTCCCATGTCTTTTGTTGAGGTTGGAGAAGGGCATCGGTTCCAGTCTCCGGGAATCTCGGAGAGTTTCAGTTCGGTAATACTATCGGGAATCTCTATGGTTGTAATACTCAGTGCGCGGGGAATATCATCCATATTTACGTTTACAGTAAATTCAAGCACTGCCAGCGCCCTGCTTGATGAGGTATACACGCAGGGCACCAGTATGTGGTTCCATCGTCCGCCGTGAAGTCGTGCCCCTTCTCCGGAAAGATCGCTGCTATGCCTTGTTTTTCCGATTCTGTAAACCAGCATTATGAATATACGCCGTAGTCGATACGGCCAATAATGTTTTTTACTTCTTCACGGCCAAACTGGTTGTCAATAACATCGTAGGGCATTTTGCCGCCCAATGCATTATTGGGGCGGAACATCCAGCTGTTAAAACGGGATTCGTCTTCAAAAACCTCATAGCCGTAGGAGTAGATATCTGCCAGGCTTATCATTCTCTCGGTAAGTGCAGGGCTGAACTTTTCGGTGCCCTTTTTATTGATAAGCGTAGCCCTGGTAACGGAAAGTGCTTTGGAGAGCTTATCATAATCAAGGGCTGTGCGCGACTTTAGTTTTTCCAGGTCTTTTTTATTAAGGCCGGTGCGGAGCTTTTCCATTTTTTCGAGCGGTGTCATCTGGTATACAGGCTTTTCCTTGCCAGCAATAAAAAGATTGTTGTGGAGTGGCGCTATTGCCGCAGCTGCAGGTTCCTGTACCGTTTTTGGTGTTTCGTCGGGGGTACTATAGACTTTGTTTTTTGACACAGTATAAAATTTTTATTCTACGATATAAAATTATACTTTTCTTTTTGGTTTTACAAATTTCTTTCTATTTATTTTACAATGTTATATTCAGTTTAAAAATTAATAATTCCTTTATCTTTGCGCAACAACAACACATACACAACTACATGAGCTCTGATACCAGTAAACGCTACAGCCAGCGTGGTGTTTCGGCTTCCAAGGAAGACGTTCACAATGCTATAAAGAATATCGATAAAGGCCTTTTTCCCAAAGCGTTCTGCAAGATCTTACCCGACCACCTTACCGGTGATGCTGATTATTGCCTTATTATGCACGCTGACGGCGCCGGTACAAAGTCATCCCTGGCTTATATGTATTGGAAGGAAACCGGGGATATATCGGTTTGGAAAGGCATAGCGCAGGATGCCCTGATTATGAATATTGACGACCTGCTTTGTGTAGGTGCCGTAGATAACATCATGTTGTCGTCTACTATAGGACGAAATAAGAACCTTATACCGGGGGAAGTTATTTCTGCTATCATCAATGGGACAGAAGAGCTTATAGATGAACTGAAAGGCTTTGGTGTTACGATCCATTCAACAGGGGGCGAAACAGCAGATGTAGGCGATCTGGTGCGCACGATAATTGTAGATTCAACTGTTACAGCACGCATGAAGCGTGGCGATGTGATTGATAATGCCAATATACAGCCGGGCGACGTTATTGTAGGCCTTGCTTCTTTCGGTCAGGCTTTGTACGAGGATGCGTATAACGGCGGAATGGGAAGCAACGGGCTTACGTCTGCACGTCATGATGTGTTCCACAACTACCTTGCGCAAAAATATCCGGAAAGTTATGATGCCGCAGTACCTTCCGAGTTGGTCTATTCGGGAAATGTCAGGCTGACAGATGCTGTAGAAGGCAGCCCTGTAGATGCCGGAAGGCTTGTGCTTTCGCCAACACGTACCTATGCGCCGATTATCAAGAAGATACTGGAAAAGTATACACCTGAAGACATACACGGGATGGTACATTGCAGTGGCGGTGCCCAAACCAAAGTACTGCACTTTGTAGATAATGTTCATGTGATAAAAGACAAACTGTTCCCGGTACCGCCGCTTTTCAGGCTGATACAGGAGCAGTCGGGTACCGACTGGAAAGAGATGTACCAGGTATTCAATTGCGGCCACAGGATGGAGCTGTATGTTCCCGAAACTATAGCGCGGGATATCATCGCTATCTCAGAATCTTTTGGTGTCGATGCCCAAATCGTAGGCAGGGTAGAGGCTTCAGATTCGAAAAAGCTTACCATTGTAAGCGAATACGGAACTTTTGAATATTAAACCCAACGTATGACTACAGAACAACTTCACACCGAAATAAGAAGCAAGCAATCATTTCTTTGCATAGGGCTTGATGTGGACCTTGATAAGATACCAAAACATCTGCTGCAAACGGAAGACCCTATATTCGAGTTCAATAAGGCTATAATTGATGCCACGCACGACCTGGCTGTAGCCTACAAACCCAACACGGCTTTTTATGAAGCATACGGACTCAAAGGCTGGCATTCGCTGGAAAAGACTATCAGTTACCTGAACAATAAACATCCGGAAATCTTTACCATCGCCGATGCGAAAAGGGGAGATATCGGGAATACCTCAGCCATGTATGCAAAAGCATTTTTACAGGACTTAGGATTTGACTCGGTTACTGTAGCGCCTTACATGGGCAAAGACAGTGTGGAGCCTTTTCTGGCTGTAAAAGATAAGTTTACCATACTACTGGCGCTGACATCCAATGAAGGTGCTTTCGATTTCCAGACAAAACAGGCCGGTAGTAAAGAACTTTACAAAACGGTACTCGAAACCTCTAAAACATGGCAGAACAGCGAAAACCTCATGTATGTAGTGGGTGCTACCAAGGCGGAATACTTTACCGAAGTGCGAAAGATAGTGCCGGACAGTTTTCTGCTGGTACCTGGAGTAGGCGCGCAGGGAGGAGACCTGAATGAAGTATGCCGCTATGGCATGAACGATAAAGTGGGGTTGCTTATTAATTCTTCGCGCGGTATTATCTATGCTTCCAACGGTGAAGATTTTGCCGACAAAGCGAGGGAAGAAGCCCTTAAGATGCAATCGGAAATGAGTATCATACTGTTGGATACTCAACTCTCTAAAGCCCTCAATATTATATAAATTGAAAAGCTATACAGACCAGACCGGAACAACTATTACGCTTGCCGCGCCGCCAAAGCGGATTATATCTCTTGTACCTTCACAAACCGAACTTCTTTTCGACCTCGGGCTGGAAGGCCGTATTGTGGGAATAACCAAATTCTGTGTGCATCCCTATCATTTCCGGTCTACCAAAAAGATTATCGGTGGGACCAAGAAAGTCCATATAGAAAAAATACGCCTGTTACAGCCTGATATTATCATTGCCAACAAAGAGGAAAACACGGAAGAGATTGTGGAATCGCTCAGGCAAATTGCGCCGGTATGGACCAGCGATGTCATAACTGTACAGGACAGTTTAGACATGATATATGAGTTTGGCAAAATATTTTCTGTACGCACTACAGCCTCACATTGGGTAGATAAGATTACGCATGCGCTAAATAGTTTCAATGCATATATGGCAGGCAGGCCCTGGCACAAGGCGGCTTACTTTATCTGGAAAGAGCCTTATATGGTAGCGGGTAAAGAAACCTTTATCAATGAAATGATGAAACTCAACCATTTCTCTAATATTTATGACGAAAGGGATGGACGCTATCCGGAAGTGATTGTACAGAAAATGAGGATACAGGGCGACCCTGAAGTGCTGTTACTTTCTTCTGAGCCTTATCCTTTTAAAGATGAAGATGCCTTTGAACTGGGGCGCCACACCCATCATGCCAAAACTGTTTTTGTAGATGGGGAAATGTTCTCCTGGTATGGGAGCAGGATGGTAAGGGCATTCGACTATTTTAAGCAGGTACAGGAAAGGCTGGAGGAGCCTATTTTCCCATCTTCCTGAAAAGGAAAATATACTCTTCGGCAGTATCAAATTCTTCGTAACCCGTGCGGCCTATAACTTTGCCGTATTTATCAAGTACTACGATAAACGGGAAAAAACCGTCACGATTGTATTTCTCCGTAAGGATCATTTTCGGGTCATTTACATCTACCGGTTCCGGATCGCCTTTCTTTTGCAGGAAATCGGCCCTGAGCAGAACCCAGTACTTTTCGGTGGCCTCCTTAAACTCCGGCGTTTGCCAAACTTTTTTCTCCAGTTCCATGCATGGGATGCACCAATCGGATCCGGAGAACACCAGCAGTATACTTTTTCCGTAAGCAGAAGCCTTTCGTTTTGCAGTTTCGAGGTCGGTATTCCATTCCTGCGCAGATCCTGCGGCATATATTAGTAAGCACAATAAAAGCAGGTTCTTTTTCACGGTTTCCTTTTTTCGGCAAAAATAGAAAACCGTAGTGTTGAAATAACGCATGTTATGATTTTTTTTAATAAAAAAACCGGAAAGATTTCGCTTGGTTTTTATGATGTGTATTTTACGCTATGATTTAGTAAGCCAATTGTCCTGCTACAATCATAGTTGTCTTATGTAATCTTAAAGATTGCAGCGTTCCATGGTGTCGTGAATGAGAGAAGAATGTTGCGAATTTAAAATACAGTAGTTCGATACTTAATAAAAATGCCGGTATGATGAATACCGGCATTCTTCTAACTAACCCTAACCAAATGTGAGAAAACCATTTATGCTGCAAATTAATCAAAAATAATTTTCATGAATGTTAAGGCTATGTTATTTATATAGCATTGATAATTAAAAAATTAGCCCTTATTGTCCTGTTGCGCAAACACCCTTCTTAATAAGTCGGACGTCCTTGCGTTTACGTTGTTTCGAATCTCTTTTTCTTCCACAGCTATCATTTTAAAAACGCCTTCCAGTGCCTTGTTGGTTACATAATCCGTCAGGTCGGGATTAACTTTCGTTACTAGCGGAACCTTATTATACTGGGTAATAATATTGCTCCAAACTTTGTCGGCGCCCACTTTACTAAAAGACGATTTTATCACCGGATTGAACTTGGAATACAGCTGGGAATTGGTCTGGCCTTTAAGGTAAGAGGTTGCGGCTTCATCATTCCCAAGGAGGATATTTTTGGCATCCGTAAAGGTAATATTCTTTACAGCCGATACGAATATTGGCGTGGCTTCCTTAACCGCATCTTCGGCGGCGCGATTCATCATTTTCAGGCCTTCATCGGCAAGGCTGGAAAGACCAATGTCACGCAGGGTTTTGTCTACTTTCTGTAATTCCTGTGGGAGGAGTATTTTTACCAGCTGGTTTTTGTAAAAGCCATCGGTCTGGGTGAGTTTGCTTACCTGGGTGTCAATACCTTTATCCAGCGCTTCCCGCAGGCCCATGGCAATATCAGCATTATTAAGCGCCCCCAGTTGCGGGAACTGTGAGGCTGCCTGCTGCAGTTCGGCACAGCCTGAAAGTGTAAGGCACAAAGCAAAAATTGGGATGATAAGCTTTTTCATAATCGGTGTGTTTTACTTTTTGTCCTGTAAAGCAAACACTTTTTTCAGTAAATCGGAAGAGCGCGATGATAAATTTGTCCTAATATTTTTCTCTTCAACAGTGATCATTTTGAATACGCCTTCCAGTGCTTTATCCGTTACATAATCGGTCAGGTCGGGATTAACTTTGCTAACCAAGGGCAGGCTATTGTATTTGGCAATGATTTTTGTCCATATTTCATTGGCACCCACCTTATCAAGCGAGGTTTTCACGACCGGGCTGAATTTCCCGTAAAGTGGTTTGGTTGTAGTTTTCTCAAGATAAACCGTAGCGGAATTATCATTGCCCATCAGGATGTTTTTCGCGTCGGTAAAGGTCATTTTGGTAATGGCATCCACGAAGATAGGGGTTGCTTCTTTTACGGCGTCTTCTGCGGCACGGTTAAGTACTTTAATGCCTTCATCGGCTAAGTCGCCCATCCCGACCTGTCGAAGCTTTTTATCCACTTTCTGAAGTTCTTCGGGAAGGAGGATCTTTACAGCCTCATTTTTGTAAAAACCATCGGTCGCGGTGAGCTTGGTCACCTGTTTGGTTACACCGTTGTTAAGGGCTTCTTTCAGTGCCTTCCCAATATCAGCATTACTAAGGGAAGATTTACCCGAAACGATTTCTTTTCCCTTACCCAAAAGGTCCTTGATCTGGGCATTGGCTCCTAAGGAAAGGGCAGTAGTAATAAAAACGGAAAACAGTATTTTTTTCATGATTGTTAATGTTATTGTAAAATGTACAAAAACTGTACCTATAATTCCATGTACGAATTATATGATAAATTAATTTTACGATAGATAAAAACAATTGTATTCAGCCAACGCATAACAATTATATAGGTATTTTTGTAAATATCTGATAATAAACACAAAACATGTGGAAAATAAACTCACTACCGCTTCGGGACGCCCTTATTCAGAACACGAAAACAGTCAGACTGCAGGACCTCGCGGCCCCGTATTGTTACAGGATATTATTCTTCATGAGAAAATGGCTCATTTTAATCGTGAACGCATACCGGAAAGGGTTGTGCATGCAAAGGGTTCTGCTGCTTTTGGCGTTTTTACCGTTACCCACGACATTACAAAATATACAAAGGCCAAAATATTCTCTGAAATCGGAAAAAAGACAGGCCTGCTCCTTCGCTTTAGTACTGTTGGAGGGGAAAAAGGTTCTTCAGATACGGAACGCGATCCCAGGGGATTTGCCCTTAAATTTTATACGGAAGATGGCAACTGGGATCTTGTAGGGAATAATACCCCGGTATTTTTTGTAAAGGATCCAAAAAAATTCTCTGATTTTATACATACGCAAAAGCGCGATCCCCAGACCAATCTGAAGTCACCCACGATGATGTGGGATTTCTGGTCGCTTAATCCCGAGAGCCTTCATCAGGTTATGATACTGATGAGTGACCGTGGTACGCCTTATGGCTACAGGCACATGCATGGTTTCGGGAGTCATACTTTCAGCTTTATAAATGCCGAAAATGAACGTTTTTACGTCAAGTTTCACATGATTACGCAACAAGGCATTAAAAACTTTACAGACGCGAAAGCAGCCGAAATGAAAAGCCGTGACCTTGATTTTGCACAGCGTGACCTGTTTGAGAATATAGAAGCCGGGAATTTTCCGAAATGGTCGATGAAAATACAGGTTATGACCGAAGAGGAGTCGAAGTCTTACCGTATTAATCCATTTGATCTTACCAAGGTATGGCCGCATGGCGATTATCCGCTTATTGATGTGGGCGAGATAGAACTGGACAGAAATCCCGACAATTATTTTGCAGAGGTGGAGCAGGCCGCGTTTGCCCCGTCGCATGTGGTAGATGGTATCGGGTACAGTCCCGACAAAATGCTGCAGGGCAGGCTGCTGAGCTATCCTGACGCGCATCGCTACAGGCTGGGGGTAAACTACGAGCAGATACCTGTTAATACCTGCCCCTATGCTGTGAACAATTACCAGCGTGATGGTTTTATGCGTGTAGATGGCAATGGTGGCAACAAACCTAATTATTTTCCAAACAGCTTTGATAGTATCGAAGCAGACCAAAGCTATAAGGAGCCGGCATGGGAGTTGGAGAATCCGGTTGCCGGTTGGTACGACCGTAACGCACCGGGAGAAGACGACCATTATTCACAGCCGGGGAATCTCTTCAGGCTTATGGATAACGAAGCCAAAAAGAATACTATAAACAATATTGTTGGCGCTATGGGCGGTATTACCGGCCCGAAGCGTGACCAGATCATCAATCGCCAGCTTTGCCATTGGTTTCGTGCCGATATTTCTTTAGGAATGGCAATAGCACAGGGATTACAGGTAAATATTGATCCTGATATGATGAAGGTGCATTAATCGCCTGAATGATGCAGCTAAAAAAAGGGCTACTCTGGTATAATGAGTAGCCCTTTTTTTATGCTTTATCTGGCTTAGCCTTTATAAAGTTCCTGCTGTTGTATATAACGATAGATAGCAGGATAAGTGAATAGGCCATAATCTGGAATATTGTAATTTCCTCATGGTAATAAAAAGTAGACAGCAGGAATCCAATAATGGGATTGATGTAGATCAGTATCCCGACTGAAGAGGAGCTGATGCCTTTTAACGCATAAAGACTCAGGAATAGTGGAATTATTGTAAACACCACCGCAATAATGGAAATATAGCCGAAGAAAGACAGTTGTGGCACGGGCCCGCTCCAGCCTGGGTAAAAGGGAAGCAGGATGAGTCCGATAATAATAAGCTGTACGTTGAGCAACAGGAATTTATCGATACCCGTGATTTTTTTCTGTACGATGAGGTATAGGGCATAAGTAGCCGCTACTATCAGGCTGTAGAAGATATTCATGAAATTATTGTACGATAACAACACACCCCCCACAACACTGATGCCTACAGCGCCCCACTGCACCGGTGCGAGTTTTTCACGAAGGATGAAAAAAGCGAGAACCGTAGTAAGTATCGGGCAGACAAGGTAGGCGAATGACGCAGCTGTTACACTTACGTGGTTCATCACATAAATAAAAAGGAACCAGTTAGCAATAAGCAACAAGGAACTTCCTACGGTAAGCAGAAGAAGGCTTCTTCTTTCAGCAACTTTCATATCATGGATGATTTCGCGGGTTTCCCTTATGGTATTACGGCGAAAAAGGAGCGTTATAGCAAGCATTATAGGTACACAGAAAAAAAGCCTGTAAAACAATATGTCGAGTGACGGGTAGTCCTTAATAGGCCTGAGCCCTAAGCTGAAAAATCCCCAAATTAAAAAGGAGGCTACCGCTGCGAGGTAGTATTTGGTCCGCATGGATTGTAAAATTTTCAGCAAAGGTAGCTAATGTGATGATTTTTTATTTCAAACCAATATAATATTTTGGAGAAGGTTGTTATGATGCTACTTTTCTTATATTGCTCAAATTTTGAAAATGAATAAAGAATATTTAACTGAAGTTGCTTATCAATATTTTCCACGTGGTGTAAATGAAATTTCACATTTACAGGACTACATTACTTCACCAGAATTCATTAGTTTATCTAATAAATGCAATGATGCAAAAATAAGTTATGAAAACGGGGATTTCAAACCGTTTTATGATGAGATTAAATTACTGGATACTTCAAAAAATTTCTATGACTCTACCTTCTTTCATCTTAATGACCGTGCGCACAATTTGCAGTTTGCAGAGTTAAGGGGTACGAAATACTATTCCATTTGCCTTTATATAAGTATCATTATCCCCTGTTTTACCCTATATGTTTTGGAAACAGACATTAGTCATGCATTGGTTGAACCTGTCAATTTTCTACGGCCCGGATACAAGCCTTTAAGAAATAAAGAAATGGAAAAATATTACCGGCCTCTTACAGACCAAATGATAGCGGTTTGTAGAAAATATTTTGATATAACGGAATTTCCTGAACAATTGATAGATACCGTAGTTCCTGATATTAATTACCAAACAATTCCATTTGGGAAATTTACTTTTTTCAATGCATTTTTCCATGACAATTATAGTTATTTCAGGTTATAATTAAATTATCATATATTTTTATAAAGTAAATATTTTAGGATCAGTTGACTTTAAAAATTTAATAAATCCGTAAATTGCGCACTTAAAATTGAATATTTCATAATGGAACAAGCTGTACCTTATATTCCGAAGAACAAAGTAAGGATCGTTACTGCCGCGTCACTTTTTGACGGGCATGATGCCGCCATCAATATCATGCGCCGCATCATACAGGCCACAGGTGTAGAGGTAATCCACCTCGGGCATGATCGTAGCGTGGAAGAAGTAGTGAATACCGCCATCCAGGAAGATGCCAACGCGATCGCGATGACCTCTTACCAGGGCGGCCACAACGAGTACTTTAAATACATGCACGACCTCCTGAAAGAAAAAGGTGCAGGCCATATAAAAATATTCGGCGGCGGTGGCGGTGTTATCCTGCCGGAAGAAATTAAGGAATTGCAAGAGTACGGAATCACACGTATCTATTCGCCTGACGATGGCCGTGAGCTTGGCCTGCAGGGTATGATCAACGACCTGGTACAGCGATCCGACTACCCGGTTGGTGACAAGCTTAACGGCGAGATCGATCATTTGGAAGAGAAAAACCCAACAGCCATTGCAAGGGTAATTTCTTCCGCGGAGAATTTCCCCGAAATTGCAAAGGATGCACTCGATGCCATTCATAAACAAAATGAAACATCAAAAATCCCGGTGCTTGGAATCACGGGAACTGGTGGTGCGGGTAAGTCATCTCTCGTAGATGAGCTTGTACGACGCTTCCTCATCGATTTTCCTGAAAAAACTATAGGCCTTATATCGGTTGACCCTTCCAAACGTAAAACAGGAGGAGCATTGCTGGGCGACCGTATCCGTATGAACGCTATTAATAATCCGAGGGTGTATATGCGTTCCCTGGCTACAAGGCAAAGCAACCTTGCCCTTTCTAAATATGTTGCCGAAGCCATACAGGTACTTAAGGCTGCTAAATATGACCTCATCATCCTGGAGACTTCGGGTATTGGGCAGAGTGATACGGAGATACTCGACCATTCGGATGTATCGCTATATGTAATGACCCCTGAATTCGGCGCTGCCACGCAGTTGGAGAAGATCGATATGCTCGATTTTGCCGATCTGGTAGCCCTGAATAAATTTGACAAGCGCGGCGCACTCGATGCCATCCGTGATGTAAAGAAACAATACCAGCGTAACCACAACCTATGGGATAAGAATCCTGACGATATGCCGGTTTTTGGTACTATCGCCTCGCAGTTCAACGACCCGGGCATGAATACGCTGTACAAAAAGATAATGGACAGGGTCGTAGAGCATACAGGCGCCGACCTGAACTCAACTTTCGAGATCACCCGCGAGATGAGCGAGAAGATCTTTGTAATACCTCCGCACCGCACCCGTTACCTTAGCGAAATTGCAGAGAACAACCGTAAATATGACGAGATTGCTGCCAGCCAGCAGGAAGTAGCGCAAAGGCTCTACGGCATCTATAAAACCATTGAGACCGTTGGTGGTGTGAAGCCGGAACTGGCGAAGTTTGGCATCGAGCCGGTAACTCCTGCGTCAGGTACAAATGCAGATTTGGTGAAGCTATTGGTGGCGGAGTTTGACCGCGTGAAAATGGATCTTGACCCGCACAACTGGGAGATTATCCTGACTTGGGATGAGAAGGTGAACAAATACAGGAATCCTGTCTATACCTTCATGGTAAGGGATAAGGAGATAAAAATACAGACCCATACCGAATCGCTTTCGCATTCGCAGATTCCTAAAGTAGCCCTGCCGAAATACAGTGCGTGGGGAGATATACTTCGCTGGTGCCTTCAGGAAAACGTGCCGGGAGAATTCCCGTTCACATCCGGATTATACCCTTTCAAGCGTGAAGGTGAAGACCCTACCCGTATGTTTGCGGGCGAGGGCGGCCCGGAGCGTACGAACAGGCGTTTCCATTACGTGAGCCTCGGGATGCCGGCCAAACGTCTTTCCACGGCTTTTGACAGTGTAACGCTTTACGGCAACGACCCGGATCATCGTCCGGATATTTACGGAAAAATAGGTAACGCGGGTGTGTCTATCTGCTGCCTTGACGATGCCAAAAAGCTGTATTCGGGCTTTAACCTTGCCCACCCGATGACCTCGGTGAGTATGACCATTAACGGACCTGCCCCGATGCTTTTAGGCTTTTTCATGAATGCCGCAATCGACCAGCAGTGCGAGCTTTACATTAAAGAAAACGGCCTTGAAAAAGAGGTGGATAACAAGATAAACGAAATATACAAAGCCAAAGGTGTAGACCGTCCGCGCTACAATGGCGACCTGCCACAAGGCAATGACGGCCTCGGCCTGATGCTGCTTGGCGTGACAGGCGATCAGGTGCTGCCGGCAGATGTTTATAATGAAATTAAAGTGCGCACCCTTACTCAGGTGAGGGGTACGGTACAGGCGGATATCCTTAAGGAAGACCAGGCACAGAATACCTGTATCTTTTCTACTGAATTCGCTTTGCGATTGATGGGTGATGTGCAGGAGTATTTCATTACCAAAAATGTAAGGAACTTCTACTCGGTTTCCATTTCGGGCTATCACATTGCTGAGGCTGGAGCCAACCCGATAACGCAGCTTGCATTTACGCTTGCTAATGGATTTACTTATGTGGAATACTATTTGAGCCGTGGCATGAATATCAACGATTTCGGGCCGAACCTGTCGTTCTTCTTTAGTAATGGCATCGATCCGGAATATGCGGTTATTGGCCGCGTGGCGCGCAAGATATGGGCTAAGGCTCTTAAAAACAAGTATGGCGCCAACGAGCGTGCGCAGATGCTGAAATATCACATCCAGACATCGGGGCGTTCACTTCACGCACAGGAGATTGACTTCAATGATATACGTACTACGCTACAGGCATTGTATGCGATATATGACAACTGTAACTCGTTGCATACCAATGCGTACGATGAGGCTATTACGACACCGACAGAGGAAAGCGTACGCCGTGCAATGGCGATACAGCTGATTATCAACAAGGAGCTTGGCCTCGCAAAGAACGAGAACCCGATACAGGGGTCGTTTATCATCGAGGAACTAACCGACCTTGTAGAGCAAGCCGTATTGGCTGAATTCGACCGTATAACCGAGCGTGGCGGTGTGCTTGGTGCCATGGAGACCATGTACCAACGCAGTAAAATACAGGAAGAAAGCCTTTACTATGAGACCCTTAAGCATACAGGTGAATTCCCGATCATTGGGGTGAATACGTTCCTAAGCTCGAAAGGGTCGCCAACAGTTGTCCCTGCTGAGGTTATCCGTGCAACAGAGGAGGAGAAGCTATTCCAGATCGCAACTCTTGAAAGCCTGCATAAAGCAAATGCTACTGAAGTTAAAGAGCAGCTCGAGCTAATCCAGGATGCCGCTATTCAAAACAAAAATATCTTCGAACAGTTGATGGATGCCGCCAAGGTATGCTCGCTGGGTGAGATCACTGCAGCACTGTTTGAGGTAGGAGGGCAGTACAGGAGGAATATGTAAGGTTTTAGTCGAAAGTTTGAAGTTGCAAGTCCCGTTGCTTTTATTTTTGTAGAAATGATATATTATGTCAAGCCTCCCGTTTGGGAGGCTTTTTTAATGCAAATAAGTGTAAAGATTCAAACTGCATTCACTCGATAAACAACCGTCGTGTTTTGATTCATAAGGAAGTAACAAAAAATCCCCGAAGATTTTTACCTCCGGGGACTTTCACTATTAAAACGAATAAAAGGTCTTAGCTTGCCGGATTTTCGGCTTTTTTAATGGTCACGGCCAATTCGGTACCGTTCTCATCAAGATCCATGTAGATTTCATCGCCACCGGCTATTTTTGAAGTAATAATCTCCTCTGCCAGGGCATCTTCCACATATTTTTGTATCGCCCTGTTGAGGGGCCTGGCGCCGTACTGCTTGTCAAAGCCTTTTTCAGCGATGAAGTCTTTTGCTTTGTCAGACAGTGCAAGGTTGTAGCCAAGGTCTTTCACTCTTGCGTAAAGCCTTGCCAGTTCAATGGTAATGATCTGGTCGATGTGCTCTTTTTCAAGAGCGTTGAACACAATGATATCATCGATCCTGTTGATAAACTCCGGAGCAAAGGTCTTTTTCAGGGCAGCTTCGATCACACCTTTGGTATGCTCGTCAGCCTGTGCCTTTTTGGCAGATGTTCCGAATCCGACACCTTGCCCGAAATCTTTCAGCTGGCGTGCGCCAACGTTAGATGTCATGATGATAATTGTATTCCTGAAGTCAATCTTACGGCCAAGGCTGTCGGTCAGGTAACCGTCATCCAGCACCTGAAGCAGCATATTGAATACATCCGGGTGCGCTTTCTCAATTTCGTCCAAAAGCACAACGCAGTACGGTTTCCTTCTTACCTTTTCGGTAAGCTGCCCGCCTTCTTCATAGCCTACATATCCCGGAGGCGCACCCACAAGCCTTGATATGGCAAATTTCTCCATATACTCGCTCATGTCAATGCGAACCAACGCGTCCTCACTGTCAAATAGCTCCTTTGCAATTACTTTAGCCAACTGTGTTTTACCAACACCGGTTTGTCCCAGAAAGATGAATGAGCCAATCGGCTTGTTCGGATCCTTAAGCCCGGCGCGGTTACGCTGTATCGATTTGGCGATCTTTGCCACTGCTTCATCCTGGCCAATTACCTTGCCTTTGATAAGTTCCGGCAATTTGGATAGTTTGTTGCTTTCGGTCTGTGCAATACGGTTTACCGGTATGCCTGTCATCATCGATACTACGTCGGCTACGTTATCTTCGGTTACGGTCACGCGATTGTTTTTGGAGTCCTCTTCCCACTGCTCCTGGGCAATGGCAAGGTCTTTCTCAATGCGTTTCTCGTCATCACGAAGCTTGGCGGCTTCTTCATATTTTTGCTTCTTAACCACACTGTTTTTCAGCTCACGTACTTCTTCAAGCTGCCTTTCCAGGTCAAGTATCTGCTTCGGCACATCAATGTTGGTGATGTGCACGCGTGAACCTGCTTCATCCAATGCATCAATAGCCTTGTCCGGAAGGAAACGCTCGCTCATGTAGCGGTTGGTCAGCTTCACACAGGCTTCAATTGCCTCCTGGGTATAGATAACATTGTGGTGGTCTTCGTATTTATTTTTAATGTTATTCAGGATAGTAATAGTCTCCTCTACAGATGTAGGCTCTACTATCACCTTCTGGAAACGCCTTTCGAGCGCGCCGTCCTTTTCAATATACTGACGGTACTCATCCAGCGTAGTAGCGCCGATACATTGTATCTCGCCCCTGGCCAAAGCCGGTTTAAACATATTGCTGGCATCCAGTGAGCCTGTAGCGCCTCCTGCGCCTACAATGGTGTGTATTTCGTCTATGAAAAGAATGATGTCGTCATTCTTCTCCAGTTCGTTCATTACAGCCTTCATACGCTCTTCAAACTGCCCGCGGTACTTGGTGCCGGCAACTAGGCTGGCAAGGTCCAGCGTTACAACGCGTTTGTTGAACAGGATGCGCGATACTTTTTTCTGTATGATGCGTAGCGCAAGGCCTTCGGCAATGGCCGATTTACCCACGCCCGGCTCGCCGATTAGCAACGGGTTGTTCTTTTTCCTGCGGCTTAGTATCTGCGATACGCGCTCTATTTCCTTTTCGCGCCCTACAACAGGGTCAAGCTTGCCTTCTTCCGCAAGTTCGGTAAGGTCGCGACCAAAATTGTCCAGTACAGGAGTCTTTGATTTTTTGTTGGCCTTAGCGCCCGAAGAAGGGTTGTTGAAGGTGCTTTCGCGAAGGCTCTCATCCTGGCCGGCATCGTCGTTATACGACTCGTTCTTCGGCAGGTTTTCCATGTATTCTTCTTCGTTTGATGTCATGCTGATAAATTGTTCTTTAACTGTTTCGTAATCGATCTTTAACTTATTTAGCAACTTTGTGGTAGGGTCGTTTTCATTACGTAAAATGCAGAGCAACAGGTGTGCCGTGCTTATCGATGTGCTCTGGAAGACCTTGGCCTCCAGAAAGGTGGTCCTGAGCGCCCTTTCCGCCTGCCGCGTCAGGTGAAGGTTTTTCTTCTCATTGCTGCGGTCGGCATTTGGGTTGGCCGGACTCAATATCTCTACTTTTCTGCGTAAATGATCAAGGTCTACGGAAATGTTGTTGAGTATGGCAATAGCTTTTCCGTTCCCGTCTCTCAAAATTCCTAACATTAAGTGTTCTGTACCAATAAAGTCATGGCCCAGCCTCAGCGCTTCTTCTTTGCTGTAGGTGATTACATCCTTGACCCTTGGTGAAAAATTATCATCCATAATGTTATTTTTGGTAATGTAAATTTAAGTAATTAAGCAGGAATTTGCAAAAACCATACCTAACCCCCAATACTGACACATGGTGTTAAAGTACTGTCAGGCTAATTGACAAAAAAAAAGCCGAAAATAAAAACGATTTAGGATTACTTTATTAACTATCCGGGTCATTCTTCTTGTTAATAAAACCCGAAAAAAATTAGTTTCAACCCCTTTTAATGGTGATAAAATTGCGTATATTGGCACGTTTTATATAATAAAAATACTTTAATATAACTGCTTATGGCTGAAGGAGAAAAGTTGATTCCTATTAACATAGAGGACGAAATGAAATCAGCCTACATTGATTATTCAATGTCGGTAATCGTGTCGAGGGCGCTGCCCGATGTTAGGGATGGCTTGAAGCCCGTACACCGCAGGGTACTCTTCGGTATGTACGAACTGGGTGTCCTTTCCAACAGGGCCCATAAAAAATCCGCAAGGATCGTTGGAGAAGTTTTGGGTAAGTATCACCCCCATGGTGACTCGTCAGTATATGACGCCATGGTACGTATGGCCCAGGAATGGAGCCTTCGCTACCTTTTGGTGGACGGACAGGGTAACTTTGGTTCGGTAGACGGCGACAGCCCCGCTGCAATGCGTTATACCGAGGCAAGGCTGCGCAGGATATCCGAAGAGATCATGGCCGACCTTGATAAGGAGACGGTAGACTTCCAGCTGAACTTTGATGATACCCTTCAGGAACCAACTGTAATGCCAACCAAGGTTCCGAACCTTTTGATAAACGGAGCTTCAGGTATCGCGGTAGGTATGGCAACCAATATGGCGCCACATAACCTTACCGAGGTAGTAAATGGTACACTTGCCTATATAGATAATACTGAGATCGAGATCGATGAGCTGATGACGTACGTAAAGGCGCCGGATTTCCCAACGGGAGGCATTATTTACGGCTACGAAGGTGTTCGCGAGGCTTTCAAGACCGGCCGTGGCCGCGTTGTAATGAGGGCTAAGACCAGCTTTGAAGAAGTTGACGGGCGCGAGTGCATCATCGTGACAGAAATACCATACCAGGTGAATAAGGCCGACATGATCAAGAAGACGGCCGACATGGTAAATGAAAAAAGAATTGAAGGTATTGCCAATATCCGCGATGAGTCGGATCGTAATGGTATGCGTATCGTATATATACTTAAGAGGGAAGCGGTGCCGAATGTGGTGCTGAATACCTTGTTTAAGTATACGCAACTGCAGTCCTCCTTTAGTGTGAACAATATCGCATTGGTAAACGGAAGGCCACAGATGCTAAACCTTAAAGACCTTATTCACTACTTTGTAGAGCACAGGCACGATGTGGTGGTGCGCAGGACGAAATACGACCTTCGTAAAGCCGAAGAGCGTGCACACATTTTAGAAGGGCTTATTATTGCTTCAGATAATATTGACGAAGTAATCCAGATCATCCGTAGCTCAAAAGACGGAGATGAGGCACGTTCGCGATTGATCGAGCGCTTCAACCTCAGCGAGATCCAGTCACGTGCCATCGTAGAGATGCGTTTAAGGCAGCTTACCGGCCTGGAGCAGGATAAACTAAGGGCAGAATACGAGGATATCATGAAACTGATTGCCGAATTGAAAGCGCTGTTGGAGAGCAAAGACCTGAGGATGGAACTCATCAAGCAGGAGCTTACCGAGATAAGGGATAAGTATGGTGATGCACGCCGTTCGCAGATCGAATATGCGGGCGGGGATGTAAGCATTGAAGACCTTATTGCCGATGAGAGCGTAGTAGTTACCATTTCGCATGCGGGCTACATCAAACGTACTTCGCTTTCGGAATATAAGACACAGAATAGAGGGGGCGTTGGCCAAAAAGGTGTCGCCACCCGCGACCAGGACTTCCTGGAGCACCTGTATGTGGCGACCAACCACCAGTATATGCTGTTCTTTACACAGAAAGGTAAATGTTTCTGGATGCGTGTATACGAAATTCCGGAGGGCAGCAAAACGAGCAAAGGCCGCGCGATACAGAACCTTATTAATATCGAGAACGATGATAAGGTAAAAGCATTTATCTGCACCCAGGATCTTAAAGACCAGGACTACATCAATAGTCACTACGTAATCATGGCCACGAAGCAGGGTATTGTAAAGAAAACACTTCTGGAGCAATATTCGCGTCCAAGGCTTAATGGTATCGCTGCAATCACTATCCGTGAGGACGATGAACTATTAGAAGCAAAACTGACCACAGGCGAAAGCCAGGTGCTTATAGCGGTGAAATCTGGCAAGCTGGTACGTTTTGAAGAAGGCAAGACCAGGCCGATGGGCCGTAGCGCTTCGGGTGTGCGTGGTATTACGCTGGCTGATGAGAAGGACGAGGTGATTGGCATGGTTTCTGTAAACGACATGAACAGCGAGATCCTCGTAGTGTCTGAAAACGGATACGGCAAGCGTTCAAGCCTTGAAGATTACAGGATTACCAACCGTGGTGGTAAGGGAGTGAAAACGCTGAACATTACCGATAAAACGGGAAGCCTTGTGTCAATAAACAATGTAACGGATGCCGATGACCTGATGATTATTAACAAGTCGGGGCTTACCATACGCATGATGGTATCTGACCTTAGGGTGATGGGCCGTGCTACGCAGGGTGTACGCCTTATCAACATTAAGGGTAATGACTCTATCGCGGCCGTAACGAAAGTGCTGCGTGAAGATGAAGCTATTGAAGAAGCGATCGAGGAGAACATCGAAGAGCTTGGGGCGGAAAACCTTCCTCAGGATATGCGTGAGATAGCAGACGAAGGCATTGCTCCTGAAGAGGAAACAGAAGAATAACATAACTATAAAAAGTAATACTTATGAAATTTAGATATGCCCTTGCGGCGTCGCTTTTGATCTCCATCAGCGCGTTTGCACAAAAAGACGAACTGAAAGCCTTAAAGAAAATAACAGATAAGGATGCTCCGCCTACAAAAGAGGAGATACAAAAGTTTAAGGATCTTATTATTGCAGCTGAACCAAAAATGGGGGCAGCTACAAAGGAACAGCAAGCCGATTTTTATTACTATAAAGCTCAGGGCGGTGTGCTGGAAATAATGACAGACCCGGCGGTTATGGGTAACCCCCAGAAGGCGTTTGGTATTATAGGTGATGCTGTAGATAACCTGAATAAGGTTGTTGATATGGAAAAAACCGGAAAGAAGAACCATACCAAGGAGATACAGGAAGTAATACTTCCGGAGTTGAAAATCATGATTGGTACTGTAGCTGCGCAATTGTCTGAAGCTAAGATGTACAAAGAGGCAGCAGCCCTGTATGGCATTGCTTACAAAGCTGATCCAAATGATAAAGTGCAGTTGTATAATGCTGCAGCTATGGCGGTAAACGGACAGGATTATGATAATGCACTGAACTATTACATCGAGCTCGATAAATCGGGCTTTACCGGTGAAGGCACCAGTTATGTTGCCAAGAACAAGAAGTCCGGTCAGGTAGAGGCGTTTCCAAATAAGTCTACAAGGGATATTGCAATAAAAACCGGTGAATATGTTGACCCTAAGGACGAAAAGCTACCTTCGCTAAAAGGTGAGATCACCAAAAACATTGCGCTTATATATCTGCAGAAAGGTGAAAATGATAAAGCAAAAGCTGCCATGGCCGCTGCAAGGAAAAATAACCCTGATGATGTAAACCTTATTGTTTCTGAGGCGAACATTTATTATCAGGCAAAAGACATGGAAGGTTATAAGAGGCTTATCAACGAAGCTGCTGCGAAGAACCCTAAAAACGCGGAACTATTTTATAACCTTGGTGTTGTAGCGTCTGAAACGGATGCCGCTGAGGCAGAAGCACAATATAAGAAAGCTCTTGAGATCGATCCTAACTTTACACAGGCTTTGATCGCAATGGGGACATTGATGCTGAAAGGTGAGCAGAAAATCGTGGATGAAATGAACAAGTTGGGTACAAGCGCGAAAGACAACCAACGCTATGATGTACTTAAAAAGCAGAAAGATGGTTTGTACCTGAAAGCCCTGCCATATCTGGAGAAAGCCCACAAAGTAGATCCAAAGAACCAGGATGCGATTATCCTGTTGTCGGGGATTTACCAGGCACTTGAACGAATGGACGAACACAAGGCCATGAAGGCAAAATTAAAATAATAACAAGAACGCCGTTTTTACGGCGTTTTTTTATTTAGGTTGCAATAGTATTATTAATTTATTCTTTTATATTTGAGACCTTAAAAATATAACGAATCTGAGCTATGAAAAAATTAAGAGTTTTGTCGGCTTTTATGGTACTGTTTACGGCTATTGGCTTTGTATCATGTGACTCTGAGCCTGTAGACCCGCTTTTGCTTGATAATGAAGGTGAGCAGCCAACAGGCCCTGCAATCTTTAAAGTTGATTTTAGCGGCAGTACTTTTACAGCTACTACTGCGCAGGCAGTTGTTGGCGACGGAGTTATCGCAATTATGGGTATACGCGGTACCAATGGAGAGTCCGTAAGCCTGGCATTACCGGGAAGTACGACAGGTACTTATAGTGGTGATGAGGTGCTTATGGTGTATTCGCCAACGGCAGCTTCAGAATACCAGTTTGCCAATATCGATAATGAACTGGCGTCTAACGGCAGTGTTGTAATTACTTCGATCAATACAACGAACCATACTATTTCAGGTACGTTCAGCTTTACAGGCCACTGGTCTGATACAGAAGCTAACCTTCCTTCAATAGCATTTACCAATGGTTCTTTCCAGAACATCCCTTATACCGGTACCATTATAGATCCAAATGATGAGGAATATATGAGGGCTCTTGTAGATGGTGTTGAGAAAGAGTATGGAATTATTACTTCTTTGGCGGCAGGAGAAAATGTATCTTTCAGTGGTACTATTGTTAGCCCTATGAGCTCTATGCAGATAATGGTTCCGGCGAATATTACTCCGGGTACATATCCTCTGGGTGGTGGTCCGTTTGAAGGTCCTGTGGCAATATACCACAACAACCCTGAAGGCTTCCCTTATAATGCAACTTCCGGAAGTATTACCATCATTAGCAATAGCGGTGGGTGGATCGAAGGTGAGTTTGAATTTACCGGTACCGACGCAGATGATAATACTGTTGAGGTAACGGATGGCGAATTCAACATTGAGCTTCCTTAACCAGTATAAAGAATTATAGAAAATCCGCTACGGCGGATTTTTTTATGGCATAATGATTGGAATGTACAGTTGGCTATTGCGATGTATGCATCTGTAAAGGCTGGAAATCAACGGTTGAAAGTATTAAAGCTTTGCCGGTTGGATTTTTGATCACCATTGTTTAATGACAAAATGACTTACTATAAATATGTCGAATCGTAAATTGATAAATATTGACACTTTGTCACTTCAGGAACTGGATACGGATGCGGAATTAATTCCGTTGATGACTCCCGAAGATGAGGAAGAGATGAATAACGAACAGTTGCCGCCTGAGCTTGCTATATTGCCATTGCGTAATATGGTGCTTTTCCCCGGGGTTGTTATACCTATTACAGCAGGCAGGGATAAGTCGATAAAGCTTATAAACGATGCCAATGCCGGCAGCAAGATTATTGGCGTGGTAGCGCAGAAAGATGAATCGGTAGAAGAACCTGGAGCAGAGGATATCCATACTGTTGGTACGGTTGCCCGCATCCTGCGCGTACTGAAAATGCCCGACGGCAATACAACAGTGATCCTGCAGGGTAAAAAACGCTTCGGGATCGATACGGTTACTACAGACCAGCCTTACCTGCAGGCAACCACGAGAGAGGTAAGCGAAGAAAGGCCGGGCAAGAAAGACGCTGAATTCAATACGATTATTGAATCTATTAAGGAACTGGCGATACAGATCATTAAGGAAAGCCCGAATATTCCGACTGAAGCAACATTTGCTATTAAAAATATTGAAAGCGATTCGTTCCTTGTGAATTTCGTTTCATCCAACATGAACCTTTCGGTGAAAGAAAAGCAGGACCTTCTTGCTACAGACAACCTGAAAGACCGTGCACTGGAAACGCTTCGCTACATGAATCTTGAATTGCAAAAACTCGAATTGAAGAACGATATCCAGAGTAAGGTACGTTTTGACCTCGACCAGCAGCAGCGCGAATATTTCCTGCACCAGCAGATGAAAACCATCCAGGAGGAGCTCGGGGGTGTTTCTCACGATCAGGAAATTGAAGAGATGCGCCAGAAAGGCCGCGCCAAAAAATGGAACGATAAAGTAAGAGCCCAGTTTGATAAAGAAGTGGCCAAGCTGCAACGAACGAATCCTCAGGCGGCTGAATATGGTACGCAACGGAATTATTTGGAGTTGATGCTTGAGTTGCCGTGGAATGAATTCTCCAAAGATAATTTCGACCTGAAGCGTGCTGAAAAAGTCCTGCACAGGGACCACTATGGCCTTGATGATGTAAAAAAACGTATTATAGAGCACCTTGCGGTGCTTAAGTTGCGCAACGATATGAAATCACCGATACTTTGCCTTTACGGCCCCCCGGGTGTAGGTAAGACTTCTATTGGTAAATCGGTTGCAGAAGCGCTCGGACGTGAATATGTCCGTATTTCATTAGGAGGACTTCGCGATGAAGCGGAGATAAGAGGCCACAGGAAGACATATATCGGCGCTATGCCTGGCAGGATCATCCAAAGCCTTAAGAAAGCCGGCACTTCCAATCCGGTGTTTGTACTGGACGAGATTGATAAGCTGACTACCAGCAACCAGGGTGACCCTTCTTCGGCATTACTGGAGGTTCTCGATCCGGAGCAGAACAAAGAGTTCTATGATAATTTCCTTGAGATGGGCTATGATCTTTCTAAGGTAATGTTTATTGCCACATCAAACAATCTGAGCACCATACAGCCTGCATTGCGTGACAGGATGGAAATCATCCATATGACTGGCTATACAATTGAGGAAAAGATAGAGATCGCCAGAAAGCATTTGCTGCCAAAGCAGATCAAAGAGCATGGGCTAACGCAAAAGGATGTACAGATTGGTAAAAAACAGCTTGAAAGGATCGTAATTGGCTATACCCGCGAATCGGGCGTACGCGGCCTCGAAAAGCAGATTGCTAAAATGATACGCCATGTCGCAAAATCTGTAGCGATGGAAGAAGAGTATAATGTGAAGGTTACAGATGAAGACGTACTGAAAGTGCTTGGCGCCCCCAAAATGGAACGCGACAAATATGAAAATAATGATGTGGCCGGTGTGGTTACGGGACTGGCATGGACAAGTGTAGGCGGTGATATTCTTTTCATAGAATCCATACTATCTAAAGGTAAAGGCAATATGACGATGACCGGTAATCTTGGTAACGTGATGAAAGAATCGGCTACTATTGCTCTGGAATATATCAAATCGAATGCTGAAAAGCTTGGCATAAGCCCTGAAGTAATATCCAATTATAACGTGCACATCCATGTACCGGAAGGTGCAACACCAAAAGACGGCCCCAGTGCCGGTGTAGCAATGCTTACTTCGCTGGTATCTTCGTTTACGCAAAAGCGGGTAAAAAAGCACCTTGCCATGACTGGTGAGATTACTCTTCGCGGGCGTGTGCTTCCGGTAGGCGGAATTAAAGAAAAAATACTGGCTGCAAAACGTGCCAATATTAAAGAGATCATCCTTTGTGAAGAAAACAGGCAGGATGTGGAAGAAATTAAACAGGAATATCTGGAAGGCCTTACTTTTCATTATGTAAGGGAAATGGGTGAAGTAGTGAAATACGCCGTTACCGACCAAAAGGCAAAAAACGCAAAAGTGCTGTAATACAGCTTTTATATCGGAAAAAACGGCTAAAATTCTTAGCCGTTTTTTTATTTAAAAAATAATATCTTCGCAGCTGCGTTATAGTAAGCACAAACGTATAACAAACAATGTTTAAAAACCGGTTCCTCTATATATTTTTATGCTGTACTGCTTTGTCTTTCGGCCAGATAGGGGGAAAGCACACTTACCAGTTTTTAAACCTTGTTACATCGCCGCGCCAATCCGCGCTTGGTGGCAAGGTTATTACGCTTTACGATTACGATGTAAACCAGGGCATATACAATCCCGCGACGATAAATCCTGAAATGGACAATCACCTTTCGGTGAACTACGGCAGCTATTTTGGTGAAGTAACCTATGGCACTGCCGCTTATGCCTATACCTACGACAGGCACCTGCAGACCTTTCATGCCGGTGTAAACTATGTGAACTACGGTACATTTGAAGGCCGCGATGAAATGGGCATGCCTACAGGAGACTTTACAGGTAGTGAGATTGCATTATCACTGGGCTATGCGTACAATATTCCTTATTCTGATATTTATGTTGGTGCCAACGCAAAGCTGATATCCTCTACACTCGAAAGTTATAACTCTTTTGGCGGGGCGATAGACATCGGAGCCATTTATATCGATGATGTAAACGACATCAATATAGCCCTTGCGATACGCAATATCGGTACGCAATTTACTACTTACGCAGGCCTCAGGGAAACACTCCCTCTTGAGGTTATCGCCGGGATATCACAGGAACTTGAGAATGTTCCGCTACGCTGGCATATAACGCTGGAAAACCTGCAACATTGGAATATTGCCTTCTCTAACCCCAATAGGGCAGAGGAAAATATAGAGGGCGGCAGCACCGAAGAAAAAGTGTCTTTCTTTAATAACGCGCTGCGCCACGTAATCCTGGGCGCAGAACTTTTTCCGGGTAAAAGCTTCAACATCCGTGTTGGCTATAACTTCCGCAGGGCTGAAGAACTCCGTATAGAAGACAAGCGAAATTTTTCGGGTATTTCTGCCGGGGTGGGCTTAAGATTTAATAAATTGCGGTTTGATTATTCGTACTCAAGATACACCCTTGCAGCCAGTACCAGCCTGTTCGGGTTAACCATAAACTTCCAGTAAGCTTTGGACAAAAAAATTACCATTGCCATAGACGGCTTTTCATCCACGGGAAAAAGCACCCTGGCCAAACAGATTGCCAAACATCTTGGTTACGCGTATGTTGACAGTGGCGCCATGTACAGGGCCATTACCCTTTATGCCATGGAAAATGGTTTTATTACTCCGGATCATCTCGATAAAGAGGGTTTAATTGCCAGTCTTACTACCATTAATCTGGAGTTCTGTTTTAGTCAGGAAGCCGGTTTTGCAGAAATGTATTTAAACGGTACCAATGTAGAAAAACAGATCCGTACGCTTGAAGTTTCCAACATGGTAAGCCGTATTGCCGAAATATCGGAAGTACGTGCCAAACTTGTGGAACAGCAGCAGCACATGGGGGAAAATAAGGGCGTAGTAATGGATGGGCGTGACATTGGTACGGTGGTTTTCCCGAATGCCGAACTCAAGCTGTTTATGGTTGCCAGCGCCGAGACACGTGCACAGCGTCGCTATGACGAACTTACTGCCAAAGGTGAATCGGTGACATTTGAAGCCGTGCTGGACAATGTGCAGCAACGCGATCACATCGATTCCAACCGCGAAGACTCACCCCTTATACAGGCCGTTGATGCTATTGCTATAGACAATTCCAACCTTTCTAAGCAGGAACAGTTCGACCTTGTGCTCGGACTCGCGAAGCAGGCTATCCAACTTTAACGATATAGCTGGCCTCAAATCCCTTTTTTTTCATAGATTTACCGCCGTTAATAAAATGTTAATTTAAGCATAAAGATTTTATGGGCATAAAGAACCGCCTTGTATTGATGAGTTTCCTTCAGTTCTTTGTTTGGGGAGCATGGCTGACTACTTTAGGAACTTATGGTTTTGATTTTAAAAAATGGTCCGGTGCTGATTTCGGTATTGTTTTTTCAACTTTAGGAATCGCCTCCATATTTATGCCAACCTTGATGGGGATAATTGCCGACAGATGGGTAAATGTTGAAAAATTATATGGTGTACTTCATATTCTTTATGGAGCAGTTCTCTTGATATTACCACAAATTGATAGTCCTAATATGTTTTTCTGGGCTTTATTATTGGGGATGTGTTTTTATATGCCAACAATATCGCTTTCAAATGCATTGTCATACAGGGTTTTGAAAGATAATGACTATGATATTATAAAAATTTTTCCTAATATTAGGGTATGGGGTACAATTGGTTTTATCGTAGCTATGTGGATAACTAATATATTTAGTGATGAGCATTCCCCATTGGCATTTGGGAAAGAAGTGGGGCAAAGTATTGCTAATATTACTGGTAACTCATTAATGGCTAATCAATTCTATTTCGCTGCAATTGTGGCAATAATATTAGGGTTCTATTCTTTTTCACTACCTAAATGTCCTCCTAAATATGAAACAGCTACAAATGCGGGCTTTTCCGAGACTCTTGGCCTAAATGCTTTCAGGCTATTTACTAATTATAAGATGGCTTTGTTTTTTATTTTTTCAATGTTTTTGGGGGCGGCTTTGCAATTGACCAATATGTATGGTGATACTTATCTTAAAGACTTTAAAAATATTCCTCAATATGCAGATTCATTTGTTGTAGAATATTCAACAATGATTATTTCTATATCTCAGATATCAGAAACGCTCTTCATTTTGGCAATACCATTTTTTCTTAGGCGTTTTGGAGTCAAAATGGTTATTCTTTTCAGTATGCTTGCTTGGGTACTTCGTTTTGGATTTTTTTCATTTGGGGATCCCGAGAGTGGATTATGGATGATAATTCTATCCAATATTGTGTATGGAATGGCGTTCGACTTTTTTAATATTTCGGGTTCGCTATTTATTGAGACAACTACTGATTCTAAGATCCGATCAAGTGCGCAAGGATTATTTATGATGATGACAAATGGGTTTGGAGCAATATTGGGAAGTTGGTTGAGTGGGCTTGCAATTGATAAATATTTTGTCGATAATGGCATAAAAGATTGGCCTGGCATATGGTTATATTTTGCTGCGTATGCATTGGTAATTGCCATACTGTTTGCTTTTATGTTTAAACACAAACATGACCCGAATGCTGTAATAGAAGTAAAACACTAGAAATACAAAAGGAACCTTAATGAATGAATGGTTCCTTTTTTGTTTTATATTGACAAATATCAGAAATCAGAACCACTTTCGTGTAAACAGGTTGATAAGTGTACCGGGACTTATGGTTACTACAAAACGTATCTTCTCGCTGTACGCCTGTTGTTCCCCAAAGGCCCATCCGTTGCTGGAATATACAGGGAAATACAGTTCAAAATAATCCGGTACCAGGTTCAGGCGGATACCGCTGTCGTATACGAATTCAGGATCGGAAAAATGATTCTTGAATACGCCCGCGTCACCATATACCTCGATCCAGTTCCAGATGTTAAAGCTCCCATTGGTTGTAACCATCCACTGGTTAGCATAGCGGGTAGCGAGTTTTGATTTGAAACCGCCTTCCGCCATGATGAATTGCTGGCTGAAAAGTCCGGTGGTTTCCGAACGGCCATAGAAATTATAGTCGAACATATAGTCGGTAGGCCTGTCAAGCGCAAAGCTGAAAAAGTCCGACTCTGTATTTCTGTATAAAAATGTTCCCGCGAAAAGGCGCAGGTTGATCTGGCGATTGTCATTAAAGAGCCTTCGGTATTGTATCTCGCCCGAAAGTTTACCGAAAGCACCTGCCACCTGCAGGTCGGTAAAGAAATTATAATGACGGGTAATTTCCGATTCGAATTTACTGTAACGCGCATTGAATACCGAATAATTCTCGTTCTGGTCTTCTGTAGCCACAAAGATCGATTTCTCACGATTCACCAATACCTGGCGCAACATAATATTCTGCCTCTTATTCTCACGGTAATCTTCTTCCCTTATACGGAATTGTACCGATGGCGTAAAGCGGTAATAGCGGGCATCCGGCGCGTAATGGTAGGTTTGGCCGGACATCATATAGCGGATATTGAAAAGCCCTTCTTCCCTGATATAATGATTGTACATCATAGAGGCAGAACCGATCAATTGGCCTGTTTTAATCGAATATACGGGATTAACATCAAAAATGAGCGGTTTGTCCAGCATGGACTTGTTATGAATCCTCAACCCCGGGGAAATGCCATCATACAGGTTAAAGATAAAACTTGGTACATAAAAAAGATGGTTATAGCGCGGATCTTCAATATCCTGGAAAAGTGTTAGTTTGTAAGGCCTGTCATTCGGCAGGAAACCATCCAGTTTTTTATGGTTGTTGCGAAGGTTATATTCGGGTATTTCGTTATTATAGTTCAGGGCCAGGTGGTCGGCCCCATTCCGGGCAATGGTAAACGTACTGTCCCTGGAAATGTTGCCAAACCATTCTTTGTAAACAACGTTGCCTTTTCGCAAGCCGTATACGGACACGGGAACATTTGTGCCGGTAACATTTTTCACGGTAACAGTTACAGAATCTTTATCTGTATCAACGGCGCTAAACTTATAATCGATCAGTTCACGCGTGTCGATTACCTTATCAAAAAACCAATTGATATCCTTGTCTGTCTTGGATTTTAAGATGGCTTCAAAATCCTTGCTGTCCGTTTTTACAGAAGCTATATTTTGCCTGTAAAATTCCGACACCGATTCCGAAACAATATTGTTTTCGAGGTAGCTGTCAAGATATTTAAGCGCAAGGCCTGCTTTGTATTTTCCTGCGATCTGCTCATTAAATTTAATAAAGGTATCCTTCGGGTCACCAATCGGCTGGTCGAGGTTCTTTCGTGCCATCAGCAGGTATAGATAATTATACTGCTCATTAAAGCTGATGTTAAAGAGATGGTGCCCTTTTAGGAGTCCAACATTCGACAGCTGCCCCATCATTTTTTCCTGAGGGTATTTTTCACTGACGTATTTCATCATCAGGTGCATCTGTATCGCATCGTATATCCAGTTGTCTTTGCGTGGGTCGAGTTTCAGGGTATTTTTCAGGTAGATATTGAGGTAGGTCTTCAGGAAGCGTACTTCATATATAAAAGCATCGGGAAACGGCCTGAGGAATGACGGCAATTGGTTGAGCCCGTAAACCGGGTTGCGGTCGTATTCTGCCTGGGACACTACGATTTTCCCATACGGGTAAGGTCCAAGATTTTCCGCGGTAAAGTTTACAACTTCTTCAATGAGCAACGCCCGCTGAATATCGGTAACGCCATTGTTGTTAAGATTACAACTTACTTCTGCGGGAGTATAACTGTAAACATCATAGGTTTTTTTTGGCTCGATGAACAAGCTAAAATTCGTCTTTCCTTTAGAGATGAAATAATAGTCCGTTTTACTGTCTTTGTCGGTTTTATTACCTTCATAAAGGTCGGTCGTAATGTAAGCTCCCTTGGGTACTGTAAGCGTCAGTTCATAATCGCATACGGAATTGGCAATATCATCCAGGTTCTCGTTGCTATAACGTATAAATTTCCCATTCTCTACCCGGGAAGGCGTTAAATACCAGTCCCGTAGTGTAAAGTTCCCTTTGTTGTCATACCCAAAATGCGTAAAGCGATCATTCGGTATCTTTACGACATAGTGGAGAGTGAAGGTAACGGAATGATTCGGGTATATTGGGCCGGCTAATTGTACATTAACAATATCAGGATGGTTTTTAGGACGTGTCCAGCTAAGTGACCTGTGGTTATGGTCGGTTATCGAGCTTATGGTGGTGGTTCCCCGGTCATCATCCTTTGCTAAATGGAACGCACGGATAAATTCGTCTGAAAAGCGTTTTGCAAGCGGGGTGTTTTTTCCGGAATAGGCATTGTTCCAGTCGTTGAGTATCAGTTCCTGAAGCGTGTCACCGGTTTGATTGTTATATACAATTTCCTGCCTTACAGTAATGGTTTTGGCATTAGCGTCCAGTTCGGCCCACATGCGGTTCTGATGCTGCGCGTGCAGCGCACAGCAGGCAAATAATAGGGAAAATAAGAAGAACCGGATTGTTAATTTCAAAACTACATGGATATTATACTGGCGTTATAACTGTATGTAAGATACAAAATTGTGCTAAGGGTTGCTTTTTAGAATGTTAAAGGTATTTTGATAAAATGGTGACTTGTGTCATTCTGACGAAGGAAGAATCTCTAAAGCATTCTATAACAGAGATTCTTCACTTCACAACTTACTTTCAGAATGACAAGGTGTACATATTAGAAATTCGGGCTAAGGCTGTACTTCTTGTAGAAATTGTCAATAACAGCAAGCACTTCATCTTCGGTATCTACCAATTTTATGAGGTTAAGGTCGTCCGGGCTGGCATTGTGGTAACGTTCAATCATCACGGTTTTTATCCAGTCCATAAGGCCGCTCCAGAATTCGGTACCTACAAGTATAATAGGGAACTTGGCGATCTTTTTGGTCTGTATTAGCGTAATCGCTTCGAACATCTCGTCAAGTGTACCAAAACCTCCCGGCATTACTACAAACCCCTGAGAGTATTTTACGAACATCACTTTCCTTACGAAAAAGTAATCGAAGTTCAGGTTTTTGTCGTGGTCAATGTACGGGTTAAAATGCTGCTCGAATGGCAGTTCAATGTTAAGGCCAACGGATGGCGCAGCACCACGGCTCGCACCTTTGTTACCGGCTTCCATGATACCCGGCCCACCGCCTGTAATAACACCGTAACCGGCATTGGCGATCTTCTCAGCGATCTTTTCTGCCAGCAGGTAATATTTATCTTCCGGCTTGGTACGTGCGGAACCGAATATCGATACGCACGGCCCTATTTTCGCCATATTCTCAAATCCATTCACAAACTCCGACATGATCTTGAAGATGGCCCATGAGTCATTGCTTCGTATCTCATTCCACGGCTTTTGCTTTAGTCCTTCGTGGATCCATTCGTCCTCACTGCTGTATTTTTCTTTTGCCATAATTATCTTCTTAAATTTTAAACAAACGGCGCCTAAGATAGTTCTTTTTTCAGAAACTGCGCCGTATAGCTTTTTTTGTTTTTCGCCACTTCTTCGGGTGTGCCTTTTGCTACAAGCTGTCCGCCACCCTTGCCGCCTTCATAACCAATGTCTATAATGTAGTCAGCGAGTTTTATAACGTCCATGTTGTGCTCAATGATAAGCACCGTATTTCCTTTATCTACCAGCTTATTGATAACCTCCATCAGCACACGGATGTCCTCAAAATGCAGTCCGGTCGTTGGTTCGTCGAGGATATAAAAGGTATTGCCGGTGTCTTTTTTAGACAGTTCTGCTGCCAGTTTGATCCGCTGTGCCTCGCCGCCCGAAAGCGTGGTGCTTTGCTGCCCCAGGGTTATGTAACCCAATCCAACATCCTGTATCGTCTTTATCTTTCGGTAGATCTTAGGGATGTTCTCGAAGAACGGCACGGCATCGTCCACCGTCATATCCAGCACATCCGAAATGGATTTGCCCTTGTAGCGTATCTCCAGCGTTTCGCGATTGAAGCGTTTGCCCTGGCAGGTTTCGCATTCTACATATACATCGGGAAGGAAGTTCATTTCGATAACACGCAATCCCGAACCCTCGCAGGTTTCGCAACGGCCTCCGCTTACGTTAAAGCTGAACCTTCCCGGTTTGTAGCCACGTATCATGGCCTCAGGGGTTTGTGTGAACAGCGAACGTATTTCACTGAACACATCGGTATACGTCGCGGGATTGGAGCGTGGAGTACGCCCGATAGGCGACTGGTCGATGTCAATTACCTTGTCAATATGCTCCAGGCCTTCAATCTTTTTGTAGGGTGCCGGTTTCTTTACGCCGTTGAAGAAATGCGCGTTGAGGATAGGATAGAGCGTCTCATTGATTAGTGTCGATTTCCCTGAACCCGATACGCCCGTAACGCATATCATCTTGCCTAATGGTAATTCTATAGATACATTTTTAAGGTTATTGCCCGTCGCCCCTGTAAGCTTCAGCGATTTACCGTTGCCTTCTCGTCGTTCTTTAGGTACTGCGATTTCTTTTTCACCGTTAAGGTAGGCTGCCGTAAGCGTGTGTTCTTTCAATAATTCTGCCGGGGTGCCTTTGCTGACGATCTGCCCGCCGAAACGCCCCGCTGCCGGGCCGATATCGATAACATAATCGGCGCGCTCAATCATATCTTTATCGTGTTCGACAACAATGACCGAGTTACCAATGTCCCTCAACTGCTCGAGCGACTTGATAAGTTTTTCATTATCCCTCTGGTGCAGGCCTATGCTTGGCTCATCCAGGATGTACAGTACCCCCACGAGTTGTGAGCCTATCTGCGTGGCAAGCCGTATGCGCTGTGCCTCGCCGCCCGAAAGTGTACGCGAACTGCGGTTGAGCGACAGGTAATTTAATCCCACATCTACAAGGAAGCTAAGGCGTGCCTTGATTTCTTTTACGATTTCAGAAGCAATAACTTTCTGCTTTTCAGAAAGGTTTTCATTCAGGTTTTCGAACCATTCGGCAAGGTCGGAGATGTCCATAGCCGATAGTTCGGCAATGTTCTGTCCGTTAACCTTGAAGTACAGCGATTCTTTTTTCAGCCTTGAGCCATGGCAAACGGGGCATTCCACCTCGTCCATGAAATCCTTGGCCCAACGCTTTATGGAAGCAGATCCGCTCTCGTCGTGCTGGTTCTTGATGAAGTTGGAGATGCCTTCAAAATCAATTTTATAGTCGCGGTTCACGCCCAGTGTTTTGGACGAAACCGTAAATTTCTCTTTGCCTCCGTTGAGTATCATTTCCATCGCTTCCGCGGAAATTTTCTCAATAGGGTCGGTTATCTTAAAGTCGAATTTCTCACCGATGGTCTCCAGCTGCTTAAAGATCCAGGAGCTTTTGTATTCACCCAGCGGCGCGAAACCGCCTTGTTTTATGGATAGTTTCGGATTCGGCACTATCTTTTGAAGGTTGATCTCATTGATTACGCCCAACCCGTTGCAATGGTCGCATGCCCCTTTAGGTGAGTTGAACGAAAAGTTGTTCGGCTCCGGATTAGGGTAGGAAATGCCCGATGACGGACACATAAGGTTACGGCTGTAGTAGCGTGCCTCGCCGCTGTCATGCTCTATGACCATCATCACGTCCTCACCGTGGTACATGGCAGTCTTTATACTGTTGGCCAGGCGGGTGTCGGTTTCGGGAGTAGTGTCTATGGCCATACGGTCGATAACCGTTTCGATGTCATGGTTCTTGTAGCGGTCCAGCTTCATGCCGCTTTCGATGTCTTTTATATCACCGTCCACACGCACCTTCAGGAAACCCTGTTTGGAGATCTGCTCGAACAGCTCGCGGTAGTGGCCTTTGCGGGAACGCACTATAGGTGCTAATATCGTGATGCGCTTTCCGTCAAACTTCTGCACTATGAGCTCCCTGATCTGCTCGTCGGTATAGCTCACCATCTTCTCGCCGGTGTTGTAGCTGTAGGCATCGGCACCACGGGCGTATAATAGTCGCAGGAAGTCGTAGATCTCAGTAATGGTACCTACGGTTGAGCGTGGGCTTTTCCCTGTCGTTTTCTGCTCAATGGCGATAACAGGGGATAGGCCGTCTATCTTATCGACATCCGGGCGCTCCAGGCCACCAAGAAACTGCCGCGCGTAGGCAGAAAACGTCTCGATGTAGCGGCGCTGCCCTTCGGCGTAAATGGTATCAAAAGCGAGTGACGATTTCCCGGAACCCGAAAGCCCGGTAATGACCACGAGCTTTTCGCGGGGAATGGTAACGTCTATGTTCTTGAGGTTGTGGGCACGGGCGCCCAGTACCTCTATATTTTCTGAAAAATCGGTTTCTGGCATAGCAATTTTGTGCAAACCGCAAAGGTACTGATTTTTGGGTTGAGTTTAGGTAGACGTAGAGGATAAGGGAATGTTAAAGTCGATGATAATAAATTTGTTGTTATTTTGTTATTATCTTATAATTACCATGCATGAAAAGTATCATCGCCATTTTTTTTTTCAATAGCATAAGCTATGCGCAAAGTATAGTAGTAAATGAAGTTACATTTGGTAAAAATATTAAATCTATCCATTTGATAGATACTTGTAAAGCGCGTAATGAGAAATATTTTTTTGACAAGAAAGGAAGAGTTGAAAAAATGCTTTATAATGATGATGAGAGTGGGAGGATTATATATAAATATAATCAAAATGATAATTTGATCGAAGAAACTTATTTTAGGGGAGATAGCATTTTTGTATCTGCATTATATAAATATGATGGAGAAAACATTATTTCTTTTAAAGAGATTATATATAGTAAGCTTAAAGGTGAAGAAATATATAGCTATGAAAATGGGAAACTTAAGGAGTTAAAACATTATAATGAGGGGAAATTGAGCCAAACTCAAGTATATAGTTATGATAATAATGAAAAAACAATTAAAAACCTTGATGAGAGTGGTGAAGTTTTAGGATATACAAAGGAGTTTGAAAAGGATGGTGCAATGATTACAGAGTATACATCTTTGGATAAAAAATATCCGCATAAATACACAATTATTGAAAAAAAAGATGATAATAAAAGGGTATTAGAATACCGTACTTTAGATAGTTACGGGAATGAAGAAAAAAGTATATTCTCTTACAATGCATATGGAATTTTATCGCTAAAAAACGATTATCATCACAATAATTTAATCCAACAAACATTTTATGATAACAAGGCAAACGTTATAAGGGTTAAAAAATATTTTAATTCTCAAACAGACCATCAGTCAATCAACATTTATAATATCAGGGAAGACCTTATTGAATCCCGAATATTTGAAAATAATATATTCCTTTGCTCCATAAAATATGGTATAGAATATTGGTAGTTTGCCAGATATATTATCTGTATGCATTAAAAGTAAGTATTAATGCGTGAGACAATCCCGTCAAGATTACCACGCTCCATGCCTCCGCTTGTAATAACAGCTACACTCAATTAGCAGAAATTATTGAAATTTATTTAATTCCGCCCATCGCGGGACAAGTTTCGTGCTAAAAAATCCGCTTAATCCGCGTTCCAAAAACTCACTCCCGCTTCAACAAATTAATACTCACCGTAGCGATATCCGAATCCGGGAAGCGCCTGAAGATGGCCGGGTCGGGGGAATAAGCCTGCTTCCGCTACAACTTTATTGAACACACCTAACTACCAATAAAAAAAGCACGGCTCCTGCCGTGCTACACTACCTCTTTAGCAATGACTAAAACAATCCTGATAATCCCGGTATATTCGGCATACCATCCTTGGCTACAGCAGCAAGCTCGGCTTCATTTACAGCTGTTGCTTTATCAATGGCTTTATTTAAAACCAAAACAAGATAATCTTCCATCTGCTCTTTGTCTTCCAAAAGGCTGTCGTCAACCGTAACGGACCGGATCTGCCTGTTGGCCGTAAGGGTTACTTTCAGCAACCCGTCATTACTCTGTTCGTCAACCAGTACGGTGTCGAGCCTTTTCTTTGTCTCTTCAATTTTTTGTTGGGTTTCTTTCAGTTTACCCATCATTCCCATGATATCTCCAAACATTTTTGCGTATATTATAATATGATTATATCACAAAAGTATTAAATTGCAGGGTTATATACTAATCTCTTAAAAGAATGAAAAAATACGCATTCCTAAGTTGTGTTTGTGTTATTTTTGCGGCGAATGCCCAAACCAAGAAAACTCAAATGACCGAAACCATTACTCCGCCAGTAGCTGCTATCAAGGCCAAAAAGCTTGAAAAGCACGGCGATGTACGTACTGACAACTATTACTGGCTGAACGACAGGGAAAATCCTGAAGTAATAGACTACCTTAACAAAGAGAATGCTTATTATAATGCGATGACCGCTGGGCAGAAAGAATTCCAAAAGGAACTTTTTGAGGAAATGAAGTCGCGTATAAAAGAAGACGATTCTTCCGTTCCGTATTTCTATAACGGTTATTATTACATCACCCGTTTCGAAAAAGGCAAGGATTACCCAATCTATGCCCGTAAAAAAGGCAGCCTCGACGCTAAGGAAGAGATCATGTTCGATTGTAATGAACTTGCGAAGGGGCATTCCTATTTTAATCTTGGCGGGCTAAATATAAGTGAGGACAATACCTGGGTGGCTTTCGGTGTGGATACTGTATCCCGCAGGCAGTATACAATACAGGTAAAAAACCTTAAAACAGGCGAGGTGCTTCCGTTTAAGATTGAAAACACTACAGGGGGGTCAACCTGGGCAGGCGACAACAAAACATTGTTCTATACCCGTAAAGACCCTGTTACCCTGCGTTCTGAAAAAATATACAGGCACAAGCTTGGTACCGATCCGAAAGACGACGTGCTGATCTATCATGAGAAAGATGATACCTACAACACGTTTGTATACAAGGAGAAGTCAAAGAAATATCTTGTCATCGGCTCTTCGAGCACGCTGACTTCCGAATTTCGCATCCTTGATGCGAAAAAACCTGATGGTGAGTTTAAAGTATTCCAGCCGCGTACACGGGGACTTGAATACAGCATTGCGCACTACGGGGATAAATGGTACATTGTTACGAACAAAGACAAGGCGACGAATTTTAAGCTGATGACCACACCGGAAGTAGCGACAGGGAAAGACAACTGGAAAGACCTTATAGCGCATCGTAAGGATGTGCTGCTTGAAGATATCGATATCTTTAAAAACTACCTGGTGATATCGGAACGCTCCAATGGTCTTAATAAGATACGTATCCGCCCATGGGACGGAAAAGGGGAGTACTACCTGCCATTCGATATCGAAACGTATACCGCGGGTACTTCAACCAACCCGGATTTTGATACCGAAATACTCCGTTACAGCTACCAGTCTATGGCTACGCCGTCTTCCGTAATCGACTTCAATATGAAGACAAAAGAGAAGAAAGTGCTGAAGGAGCAGGAAGTGTTGGGTGGTAAATTTGATAAAAACAATTATGTTGAGGAAAGGGTATGGGCTACTGCTAAAGACGGCACCAAGATCCCGATCTCGATGGTATACCGCAAAGGTATTTCAAAGAACGGAAACAATCCTTTACTGCTTTATGCGTATGGCTCGTATGGAGCTTCTATGGATCCGTATTTCTCCTCGATCCGCCTAAGCCTGCTCGACAGGGGCTTTATCTATGCCATTGCACACATAAGGGGTGGCGAAGACCTTGGCCGTGAGTGGTATGATAACGGAAAGCTCCTTAAAAAGAAGAATACATTTACCGATTTTATTGACTGCTCGGAATATGTAATTGCCGAAAAATATACTTCTCCTAAACATCTGTATGCCGAGGGTGGTTCTGCCGGAGGACTTCTGATGGGAGCTATCGTAAACATGGCCCCGCAGTTGTATAACGGCGTTATTGCCCAGGTGGCTTTTGTAGATGTGGTTACCACAATGCTTGATGACAGCATTCCGCTTACTACCGGTGAATATGACGAATGGGGGAACCCTAACGATAAAGAGTATTACGATTACATGAAATCGTACTCGCCTTATGACAACGTTTCCGCGCAAAACTACCCGAATATGCTCGTAACAACAGGCCTTCATGATTCGCAGGTGCAATATTGGGAACCTGCCAAATGGGTAGCCAAGCTAAGGGCTACCAAGACCGGCAATAACCTTTTGTTCCTCGACACCAACATGGAAGCAGGCCACGGAGGCGCTTCCGGTCGTTTTGAAGCGTTGAAAGAGGTTGCCAAAGAATACAGTTTTTTGTTAGATTTGGAAGGAATTAAAAAGTAATTAATTTTTTTTTGTTAGATTTGCAGGGTTTTGAGGTCAATAAACTTTGTAGCAGTTTACCTTACTAACTAAGTTTTTTTATGAAAGAAGATATAAAAGCCTATAATAATGTATTGGAATTAATCGGGAACACACCTCTCATTAAGCTCAATAGAATTACTGAAGGACTAAAAGGAAATTTCTATGCTAAGGTAGAAGCCTTTAATCCGGGCCACTCCACTAAAGACAGGATTGCACTCTATATTATCGAAGAAGCCGAGAGAAAAGGAATCCTGAAACCGGGAGACACCATTATTGAAACAACTTCGGGAAATACAGGTTTCAGCCTGGCAATGGTTAGCATTATTAAGGGTTATGACTGCGTACTTGCGGTAAGTTCGAAATCTTCAAAAGACAAGATAGACATGCTGCGTGCCATGGGTGCCAAGGTTTATGTGTGCCCGGCCAATGTTTCTGCCGATGATCCGCGTTCTTATTACTGCGTGGCGCAGCGGCTTCATGAAGAAATAAAGGGATCTGTTTACATCAACCAGTATTTTAATGACCTGAATGTAGACGCCCATTACAATACTACAGGCCCTGAGATATGGGAACAGACAGGTGGAAAGATTACCCACCTTATCGCTTGCAGCGGTACTGGCGGAACTATATCGGGAGCAGCCCGTTTTCTGAAAGAGAAAAACCCTGAGATTAAAGTGCTTGGTGTGGATGCCTATGGTTCTGTACTTAAAAAATACCACGAGACAAAAGAATTCGATAGCGAGGAAATATATCCGTACAGGATAGAAGGCCTTGGAAAAAACCTTATTCCTACCGCGACTGATTTTGATGTTATTGATAAGTTTATCAAGGTATCAGATGAAGACAGCGCCCATTCTGCCCGCAGCATCGCTAAAAAGGAAGGCCTTTTTGTAGGCTATACCAGTGGCGCGGCATTACAGGCTGCCAGGCAATATGCCGAAACTGGAGAATTTAACGAGAACAGCAATATTGTGCTCATTTTCCCCGATCATGGTTCACGCTACATGAGCAAAGTGTTTAGTGATGAATGGATGAGCGAACAGGGCTTTTTTGACAGTATCAATCTGGAAGAAGCACAAAAGATCGAATTTATCAAATAAAGATACTATATCCTATATTGAAAAGCTTCCTGCAAAACAGGGAGCTTTTTCGTTTCCCCAAACGATTATCTATAAGATATCTTTTGCTAAAGTAGGAGTAACCACCCAGCCTCGCAATACCTATTAATGGGGATTTTATCATTATATCCTCATACAGAAAAGCCCCGCAAAACGGGGCCAAACCTAAACGCGTATGAAACGTTCTCGAAGTGTATTATCTATAGTCAGTGTTTGCGTAGCTAAACTGCCCGGTTCCGGAGTGTTTCAGGTCGGTATCCGCTGGCTGGCCATCAAAGGCAATGTTTCCAGGACCGCTTATCCTGCCCTTTATTTTTTTAGTGCTATTGGCTTCTACGTTGCCTGCGCCGGATACCACAGCTTCTACATTCGGGCTATTTAGGCCGTAAGCCTTAATAATCCCGGAGCCTACCACCTTACAGTCAAAGTTTTCAGTTTTTCCTCTTACACTGATCCCGCCAGAACCCAGTACACAGGCTGTAACGTTTTGGCAGTCTACAGCAACATCAATAGCGCCTGCCCCGTCAAGAAGCAATTTTACAGATGTATTCCTTACCCGGTCTTTCACCTTTATTGTGCCACATCCTTTCAGAGATACTTCCGAGAGCTGTTTGACTGGCACTTTAATGGTGATCTTTTGATTGTGGCCTATGGCAAGGTGCTTGCCTTGTTGTGTAGCTATTGTAAGGGCGCCGTCTTTTACTTCGGTAATGATGAAAGACAACAGGTTCCTGTCTCCCTCAAGTGTCATGGTACCGGTTTCTCCTCTACCCAGTACAACGTCAAAGTTGCCGGTAACTTTTACAATATTGAAATCTCCTGAGATTTCCCTCTTTACTTTGGTGTTTTCACCCGAGCCCGTAATAATTTCTTTTTTTTCCTGGGCCGCTGCGGTAAGGGCAAAGAAAGCCCCTGCCAAAAACATTGCTGCTTTTTTCATAATGTTCGTTTTTGATTGATGATTGATTGATGATTGAACTACCGATGATGATGATTGATTATACGGTAGACGCTTTAAAACTTAAAATGGTTGTACAGAATTTAAAATTTATATTACCCCCTGTTCAGGTTGATATCGCCATAGTCCAGCTTCACATATATTTTACTGTTGCCGCTGCTTTTGTAATATCCTTTATAGTAACTTTTGTTGTCTTTTTCCGACTTCTGGGTGAACTTGAATCCCGATGCTCCACGGAGTGAACCATACTCAAGCTTAAATTCAAAATCAAAACCGGCATTTTCATTATAACCTATGTTTACTGCCGAGTAGCTCGCGTTTATGGCAACGTTCTTTACGTCGGTTCCCATTCCGCCTATTTTTACCTCACCATAATTACAGGTGGCATTTACAAGATTAGTTACATAGCCGAACCTTTGTGCCGAGTAATCCCCCGAGCCGCTTATAGTACCGCCCTTTTTGATTGTGAGGTCGCCATACTCAGTTTTGTAGGTAATACTGTTTACCTCGCCAATGTTCGATGCTGAGTACTGTGCTTTTAGCTTCAGGCTGCCTATTTTTGTTGCATTGAATCCGGAGTATTGCGCATTAATATCCCCTGCCTTCATGTAATTAATCTTTGAAGTGCCGCTATATTGCAGGTTAACTGTATTAAACTCGCTGTTGAGCTCATCTGCGCTCAGATCGCCATACTGGCAGTTGAGGTTGCTTTTTCCATATATTTTTCCCACAATTGTATTGCCAAACTGATTGTTAAGGTCTATGGTGCCTTTTTTAGGAATTTTGATCGTATAGTTAATTTCGAAAGATACATTCTTTCCTGAAAAATTTCCAATCTCAGTCCATGCCGATACAAACGATTTGGTAGCGTCAAACTTCACGTCGATGCTGTTAATCCTTTTATTTACAATCTCTTCCTTATCGGCGCTTACTTTCACCACTACATCTATAGTTGTCTGGTCTTCATCCCACGTAGTTACATAGATACTGCCGAATTGATTGGTCACTTTAAGTGCAGCGTTGCTGTTTACATTATAGGCCTTACTGTATTTTTTTTCTTTTTTATATTTCCCGGTATGGGAACCATTCTCATCACCATTGGAAAAGGTAATCCCGGGAAGGGCAAAGAGGAAGAGGAATAGTTTAAACGTTATTGTTTTCATGGTACGTTTCTTTGAGTTTTTTGATGTTTTCGATTTTGGTGAGCACGTCTTCCAGAAATGATATCCTTGTCTGCAGATTGGTTATCATGGCATAGATGATCTGTTTGTTTTCACCTTTGGTGAGGAGTTCTTTGGTTAGCTTTTCGTAATCTTTCTCCAGGGTATCTATGCGCTCCAGCGCGTCTCTTACAAGTGCTTTTGTTTCCGGGCTGGTCTCTTTTTCCACTTTGGCCAGCTCTTTTTGTATGATGGAGGAAAAATACATTTGCGTTTCCTGCACTTTGGGAGACATTTTTGCCAAACCGGCATCACTTTGGGTATCGGGCTTGTACACCGTCCAGAACCCTATTATGATGAGTATGGCCGCAGCGGTAGGCATGGCCAGCCTGAACAGCAGCCCGGCGCCTTTTTTTCTGCGCTTATTATTTTCGAGCCTGTCCAAAAAGCGGTCTTCGTGGCCTGCGGCAGGCTCTTCAGTATCCCACTGCCCGTTGAACCGGCTGAAAAGGTCTTCTAATGCTTGTTTGTCGTCTTTCATGATTCTTTCATTTTTTTGAGCAGGCTTTCCTTAGCCCTGCTTATCATTGTCCGGCAATTGCCGTGTGTTATTCCCATTATTTCGCTTATTTCTTCCTGGTCGTAGCCTTCTAAAAAAAGCAGGGTAAGCGCCAACCTGTAATTTTCTTTGAGCGACTGTATCGCTGCCATCACCTGCTGTATCTGGGTATTACTGAAGTCTATTTCGGAATCCTGCCGGTCACCGTCATCTTCAACTTTATAGAGAACATTGTCTAAGGCATCCATCGGATTCTTGTTTATTTTTTTATAGTTGTCGATACTATGGTTTACAACTATTTTCTTCAGCCATGCTCCAAAAGTTACCTCACCTTTAAAAGAGTCCAGCTTGGTGAACGCCTTCAGGAATGCTTCCTGCATAATGTCTTCAGCCCAATGGCTGTCCTTCACGATACGCAAAGCCGTATTGTACAGAGGCTTGTAATACCTGTTGTACACTTCGAATTGCGCATTGCGGCTGCCTCCTTTGCAGAGCACAATCAGCTCGTTGATATCTGTCTTCGCGTTTGTCAACTTTGGTTGCTTGGTTTGATATAATGACTTGGGCGTAACTTAATTTGTTACAGTTAATGTAAATTTTTTACTTCTAATTTTTCGAAATATTTTAATTTACTTATATAATGATTTAAATATCAGTTATTTGTTTTTAATTAATTTTTACTGAATGTAAACAAAAAAAGCATCCCGAAGGATGCTTTACTAATTCATTTAGCCCATAACAAAAAGATTACTCCTGCATAGTATGGTATACGTTCATTACGTCGTCATCTTCTTCAATTTTTTCAAGAAGCTTCTCAACATCGGCTACCTGGTCTTCTGTAAGTTCTTTTGTAACCTGCGGGATACGCTCAAATCCTGAAGAAAGGATTTCGATACCGCGATGCTCCAATTCTTTCTGTATGGCGCCAAAGCTTTCAAATGGCGCATACATTACAATCCCGTCCTCATCGGCAAATATCTCCTCCACGCCAAAATCGATCATCTCCAGTTCCAGTTCTTCCACATCGCGTCCTTCTGCAGGGATACGGAAGTTGCAGGTATGGTCGAACATAAATTCCACCGAACCCTGGGTACCCAGTGTACCGTTGCATTTATTAAAATAGCTTCGGATGTTGGCTACCGTACGGTTGTTGTTGTCGGTTGCTGTTTCTATAAGGATGGCTATACCGTGTGGCGCATAGCCTTCAAACAATACTTCTTTAAAGTTGGCTGTATCTTTATCGGATGCTTTCTTGATGGCGCGCTCCACATTGTCTTTTGGCATGTTTGCTGCCTTGGCATTCTGGATAACGGCTCTCAGTCGTGCGTTGCTTTCCGGATTGCCTCCGCCTTCCTTCACGGCCATTACAATGTCTTTGCCTATCCTTGTAAACGTTTTGGCCATAGCCGACCAACGTTTCATCTTTCTTGCTTTCCTGAATTCAAACGCTCTTCCCATAATTATTTTGTTTGCAGCCACAAAAATAAACTTATTCCGTGTTTCTGCAAAAAAATGCGGCAGAGTGTTGCGCTACAATTGAAGATTATTATGCAATTATTGCGCGAGGTAGGTAATTGCATCCATTTAATGGCCCATATCGTTCAGTATCCGGATCGCTTCACCCACATACATATCCGATTTTACCGATTTTACCTTATACTCGTTGCTGTTTTTGAGGTATTCATCACCGGCAATTATTTCTTCGGTCACAGATGTGTTCCGTACGCTGAACCCCTGGTCGCTGTCGGCAGCGGTACTGATATCTTTCCATATTTTATCCATCGAATGCACTTCTTCAAATACAGCATCAAATGTTACCGGCAGTGGAGGCTTACTGTTTTTATACAGCCTGTTGATTGCTTCGTTGACTGATGCTACCAGTTTGAGTCCGGTATTGCTTTCCACCCGGGCTTTGCTCAATGCTATAGCTTTCTCGATCTTTTCCCTTGGCATTGTTGTAAAGCGCAGTTTCAGGTCGGGCAGGCTATCGTTTCTAATGGCATTCGGCATCTTTTTTTCCCTTGGCAGCAGGCTGTCGAAAAAGAACGGCAGTTCCACATCAGGAATAATTCCGTTATACTGGCTGCTTTTGCCTGTTACCCTGTAAAATTTATCAATGGTTACTTTTACGAAGTCGGTGGCCTTTTCGTCTTCAAGTGGTAATATCGTCTGCATCGTAGCTTTGCCTACCGTAGTGCTTCCTGCTATGAGGGCTCGGTTATAATCCTGCATAACCCCGGCAAAAAATTCACTCGCCGATGCCGAAAATCCGTTTACCAGCACCACAACAGGCCCGTTATATATCATACCTCGGTCGTAGTCGCGTATAACGCTGTAGTCTTTACCTTCGCTCACTACGGCAACCGGCCCGAAATTCACAAACATCCCCGCCATACGGATCACCTCATCCATAGAGCCGCCGCCATTGTATTGCAGGTCGATAATAAGGCCTTTAATGCCTTCGCGTTTGAGCTTGGCCACTTCCCGTGCAACGTCATCGGCGCATCCCTGTTGGGAATCGGAATCGAAAGCACTGTAAAAGCTCGGTACTTTTATATAGCCAACCTGTTTCTCTCCATTAAGCACCAGGCCATAAACACTATGGTCTTCTGCTTTCATGATTTTTTTCTCAAGGTTTACCGAGTATATTGTACCATCTTTTTTACGAAGCGTAAGCTCTACATTTTTATAGGTATCCGAATTTACAATGTCGCTAATGGTTTCCATAGAAGCACATGAAACGGTATACTCGATATTATTAGCAGCGAGCTTTATAATCTGGTCGCCTTTATCAATCTTGTCCGCGCGGTAGGCAGGCCCTCCCGGAACCACTTCTTCCACAATCATCTCTTCCCTGTCGTTCTGGCTTACATACAGGCCGAGTGAATAATTTTCTGTTGATATGGATGAAACAAAGGATGCTTTTTCATTATAATTGAAATAGGTAGAATGTGGGTCGAAATACGAACAGAATACAGAATAGAATTCATTGTATATACTGTTCTCAAATCCTTCGGCAGGATCGAGCAGTGCATTCACCCTGCAAAGGTAGGTCTCGATTATTTTTGGGCGTGTCGTTTTTCCCAACACTTCCAGCTGGCTCCTGAGCGAATCTTTATTCTTGCTGAGTTTGGAAATATCTTCAAGGATATCGAAAGTCATTTTTTTGCGGATGAAGTTCTTTATCTTCTCCGGCTGTGAATGATAAGGAAAATTATTTTTCGAGTAATATATGGTGTCTTTCGTGTAAAAGGGGAGTGCCTCTTTGCCAATATCTTCAATATACCCGCGGCTGCGCTCGAGGGCTTTGCGATAAGTATCTATAAAATCGGTAAAAAAGGAGCAGTCCTTATCCCTTATATAATCATCAATTTTATATCTGTGTTTCGCCAGACTTTCGTATTCCGACTTCAAAAAGAGGGTGCGGTTGCTATCAAAGCCCTCCATTACAGTTTCAAAAACGTAAACCGATAGGCTGTCGTCTATCGGTTTAGGTTTAAAGTGCCTTGTTTCAAGCACATTGCTCACTTTAGAGAAAATCCCGCATGCTTTTTCATGGTTTTGCGCACCCGCAAATAGGGGTAGCAGGCAAACAAATGCGAGTATTTTTCTCATAGTTTTATTTTTTGTAGAACGGCACCTTCACCACTCGGGCAGGGATGTCGTTCTTCCTGATGCGAATGTATATGTCGCTGTCCGGAGCTGCATACGAAACAGGAACATATCCCATGCCGATACCTTTATTGAGCGATGGTGCCATGGTTCCGGATGTTACCCTTCCAATTACGTTGCCCTCTTTGTCAACGATTTCATAATCGTGCCTTGGTATGCCTCTTTCCAAAAGTTCAAAGCCAACAAGCTTACGAACAGGCCCAACTTCTTTCTGATGCTTCAGTACTTCGGAATTTGTAAAATCCTTCGTGAACTTGGTTATCCATCCCAATCCGGCTTCGATAGGGGAGGTAGTATCATCAATATCATTGCCGTACAGGCAGAAACCCATTTCCAGGCGCAGCGTATCGCGTGCGGCGAGCCCGATAGGTTTTATGTCATAGGCTTCACCCGCTTCAAATACCTTTTTCCATATCTGCTCTATGTGCCCGTTCGGGGCGTAGATCTCAAAACCGCCGCTTCCTGTATAGCCTGTAGCGGAAATAATCACATTCGGTACTCCCGCGAACTCGGCTACTTCAAAGTGATAGTATTTTATAGCGGCAAGGTCTACATCGGTAAGCGACTGCATAGCCTCCATGGCCATTGGCCCCTGTATGGCAAGCAGCGATGTCTCGTAAGATATGTCTTTCATCTCCGCGCCCACATCGTTTTTAGACGCTATCCAGCTCCAGTCTTTTTCAATGTTCGAAGCATTTACAACCAGCAGGTATTTTTCTTCTTCCATTTTGTAAACGATAAGATCGTCTACAATTCCCCCGGTTTCATTCGGAAGGCAGGAATATTGAGCCCTTCCTACAGTAAGCGTCGATGCATCATTGCTTGTGACCTTCTGTATCAGGTCAAGCGCCTTTGGCCCGCTGATAATGAATTCACCCATGTGTGATACATCAAAAACACCTACACCGTTGCGCACGGTTTCGTGTTCTATATTAACTCCTTCATATTGTACAGGCATATTATAGCCCGCAAACGGTACCATTTTGGCGTTAAGGCCTTCATGAATATGCGTAAGCGCAGTATTTCTCATTATGCAAAAAAGTTTGTTTGTGTTTGTAATGGTTTTATCGTGCTAATTTATCGAAAAAACCATATATCATTCCCTTAAACCCTTAAGAATTATGAATTATTTAGGCCGGTAAGGAAATATTTTGAGATAAAGTTATAATCCGAAACTTTCAATCGTGGTTTACCATTTGCCTGTATAGCATCAATGCACCGTCTTTGTTGCGTTTCCAGACATTAATGCTTTTTCCGTTTACCATTCCGGTATAGCTGCCCGAGGTAAAGCCTACACTATAAAAGCCGAACTCTATGGCACCGTCTTTTGTTTCCATTACGAGCGACGCGTCAAGCAATAGGGTGTTGATTGTAACATCACCTGGCTTTTCGTGTGCTGTAAAGTAGGCTTTTATCTTTTCACTTCCGTTAAGTATCGGTGTGTAATAAGTCATGTAAGCCGCATCGGGCAGGAAAAGGTCTGCATGTTCGGCGCCTTTTCGTTCTTTCACCAGCTTCGCGATAATGTTGTTGCGGCTTTTCACTTCCTTTTCCAGTTCTGTTCCGGTGAGCCTTCGCTCAATAGTAAGTTCGGTATCTTTTATCTGTGGGAGTTCTGCGTCATCAAATGGTGCGTTGGCACCCCATATTTCGGCGGCAATCCACGGAGAGTCGAACAATTTCGAACTGATACGCCACAGTACCATGTATTTTCCGGTATAGGTATACGGTTTCCCCCCATTTAGTGTAAAGCTCTGCGTAAAAGTACCTGTCTCCAGGGCAAAACCATTATAGTCTATCACTTCCAGAGTTGTTTTACTGCATGTGTTCATCTTAGCAAGCGAAAACCATTGTTTGTAGTAGTCGGCAATAGCTTGGGGATAGTAGCGTGTTACACTGTGTTCCGGCATCATTACTGCCCAGTCCCAGTACAGTTCTTTCATTTTACCTGTATCGCCTGCCAGAAATGCTCTTGCCTGTTTGTCGTTCTTTTCCGTAATAGCTTTCCAGAGTGGGTCAGTTGGTTTTAGGATGCTTTGCGACAGTGCTGTTACAGAAAAAAGCAGCAATATTAGTTGAAGTGTTTTAGATTTCATTTTCAGTTGGTTAGCATAGATGATAACCAAATGTAGTAAAAATTGACTTACAACAGTATCAAATTTTCCGGTACAACCAATCTGAAAAATCTGCTATTGTGTAGAAAAGCTCATGCGGTTACAGTGGTAAGCAATTCCGGCTCGGCAGTTTCTGCCCAGGCCGCGGCTACTATCGCAATACCAGTTTCCCTGCTGGCAGTAATATCGCTTGGCGCATCGCCTACATAAATGATTTCATCATTCCCGAAATCACTCCATTGCCTCAGGATGGCTTTATGCCTTGTGGCTTTCTTGGTCCTTCGGGTATGCGGGTTTCCAAGAGTTTAAAATGATTGGCACCAAACCTTGCCAGCGATATTATAGCGCTTTCCCTTACGGCCTCTTAACTAAAACAATTATTATATCTAAGCGTTTATGGCTGCCGGTTCAAAATCCAGGATCACCTGGTTGCGGATGATGTCTTCAAAAGTTTCACGCTCGCGTATCAGGTGGCCTTTGCCTTCATACCAAAGTGCCTCAGCAGGTCGTACGCGAGAGTTGTAGTTGCTGCTCATAGAAAAGCAATACGCACCGGCATTCCGGAAACACAGCAGGTCGCCTTCCTTTATCTCGGCAATGCGCCTGTTGCTTGCAAAGGTGTCTGTCTCGCAGATGTAGCCTACTACCGAGTAGAAACGTTCTTTCCCTTTTGGATTCGAAATATTTTCGATGGAATGCTCCGATCCATAGAACATGGGACGGATGAGGTGGTTGAAACCGCTGTCGATACCCGCAAATACTGTTGAGGTGGTTTGTTTTACTACGTTTACTTTTGCAACGAAAAATCCGGCCTCGCTAACGAGGAACTTACCCGGTTCAAAAGCCAGCGTTAGTTCACGGCCATATTTCGCGCAAAAGGCGTTGAAGCGTTTGCTGAGTTTTTTGCCCAGTTCTTCCACATCGGTCTGGATATCGTCTTTTTTATACGGAACCTTAAACCCGCTGCCGAAGTCGAGGAATTCCAGTTCCTTAAAGTGAGAGGCGGTTTCAAATAATATTTCGGCAGCATACAGGAATACTTCAATATCCAGTATATCACTGCCGGTATGCATGTGGATGCCATTGATGTGCATCCCTGTGTTTTCTACAATACGCAGCAGGTGCGGCATCTGGTGGATGGAAATCCCGAATTTACTGTCGATATGCCCAACGGAGATATTGCTGTTGCCCCCAGCCATTACGTGCGGGTTGATACGGATACATACCGGTGTATGCGGATGCTTGGCACCGAACTGCTCCAGTATCGAAAGGTTGTCAATGTTAATCTGTACACCCAAAGCAGCTACCTCTTCGATCTCTTCCATGGAAACGCCGTTAGGAGTGTATATAATAGTATCGGGAGCGTAGCCGGCCAATAACCCCAATTGTACCTCCTGTATCGATACGGTATCCAGGCAGGAGCCCAATTGTTTCAGCAACTTAAGTACTGAAATATTCGATAGGGCCTTCACGGCGTAATTAATGCGAAGCTTCCCAACTCTGGAAAAAGCCTTTTCGAGCCTGTGGTATTGTGATTGTATTTTTGCCGCATCATATACATAGAGCGGGCTACCCAATTCTTCTGCCAGTTGTTCTAATTGTCCTGCTTCCATCTTTCTGTCTTATTTTCTGCAAAAATATCCATCAGGCTGAAATCAAACAAGTAAACACATGAGGATTAACAAAATATAACATTTTGTTATAAATAAAACAATTGTTTTTAATTTATGCAGTACAAATCACAAATTTTGTGGTTTACATTCATTTCAGATTGAGTTATATAAGACCCAATAAAAAAACCGGGCCACACAAAACACCGGTGACTGTGATGTTTTGAGTGGTACCCGGTTTCAAACAAGTAACAACCTTATTTAACAAATGTAAGTACGTACCCATCGGCCATTGCCTGTGTAAGTACAAGTCCGTTTTCTGTAATCTCCGCACATCCAAGTTCCGAACTGTCTATTACGAGATTCCTGTCACACGGTGCCGGAGTATATTCGAAGGGCTGAAGACTGATTCATAAGTACCCGACCCAAAAAAGTCCTCCACATTTTCATTGGTATTGTGTTTACGACGGTAACGGTCTGATTGGTATTGAATCTCCACGTTATGGTTCCCGGCGCAAAGTCATGGCTAACACCCGCAATGCTCCCGCTTACATTTATAAGTTTATAGGTTGCGGCTACATCAGGAAAAACCTGCATGGGTTCGTTTTCATCGCCATCGCTACATGATGTCAGGGTAAATGCCGGCAGCAGCAACAGCAAAAATGTAATTCTTTTCATTGTTCAGGGTTTTATCATTAGATGGAAAGATGCCGGAAAGGTTGCGCTTTGCCACAAAAAAAATTAAAGTATAATGGATATTTCCTTGTCGTGGGAACTGAAGCCCGAAGGAATAAAAAACATAAAAACCTTTCTGCGATTGAATGGATTTTCCTATTTTTGTTGCACTTTTAATAAAGATAAACCCATTAATCATGAATTTACACGAATATCAGGGAAAAGAAATACTCGCTAGCCATGGCGTTCGCGTTCAGCGCGGCATTGTTGCCAACAATCCTGCAGAGGCTGTAGCCGCGGCAAAGCAGCTTACTGCCGAGACAGGTACGGGATGGCATGTAATTAAGGCTCAGATACATGCGGGCGGACGTGGTAAAGGCGGTGGCGTAAAGCTGGCCAAAAACCTTCAGCAGGTAGAAGAGATTGCAGAGCAGATCATCGGTATGGACCTTATTACACCTCAAACGCCTCCAACAGGTAAGAGGGTGCACAAGGTGCTTATTGCTGAAGATGTATATTACCCGGGAGAAAGTGAAACTTCAGAATTCTATATGTCTGTTCTTTTGAACAGGGGACGTGGGCGCAATATGATTATGTATTCTACCGAAGGTGGTATGGATATCGAAGAAGTTGCAGAGCACACGCCACACCTTATCTTTACAGAAGAGATTGACCCTGCTGTAGGCCTTCAGGGCTTCCAGGCAAGGAGGATCGCGTTCAACCTTGGCCTTAGCGGAAACGCTTTCAAGGAAATGACACAATTTGTGGCTTCCCTTTACAAAGCATATATTGATAGCGATGCTTCAATGTTCGAGATCAACCCGGTATTGAAAACATCTGACAATAAAATTATGGCTGTAGATGCTAAAGTGGTGCTTGATGACAATGCCCTTTACCGCCAGAAGAAATATGCCGATATGCGTGACATCCGCGAGGAGGCCGCAATTGAGGTTGAGGCAAAAGAAGTTGGCCTTAACTATGTAGACCTTGATGGTACTGTAGGCTGTATGGTTAACGGTGCCGGACTTGCAATGGCTACAATGGACCTTATTAAATATGCCGGTTTTGAACCTGCAAACTTCCTTGATGTAGGTGGTACTGCTGATGCCAAAAGGGTTGAGACGGCTTTCCGTATCATTCTTCGTGACCCGAACGTAAAAGCGATCCTTATTAACATCTTTGGAGGTATCGTTCGTTGTGACCGTGTTGCACAAGGTGTTGTTGACGCATATAAGAACATGGGAGACTCTATAAAAGTGCCGATTATTGTTCGCCTCCAGGGTACCAATGCCGATATAGCGAAAGAGCTTATCGACAATTCCGGTATGCCAATCCTTTCTGCTACCCTCTTCCAGGAAGCTGCAGACCAGGTGAAAGCTGCCCTTAGCTAAGAATCAGTTTAGTTGAAATAGTAAAGGTCCCGAAGTTTACGCTTCGGGATTTTTTATGGTCAGTCCGCACTGTCAATATCACTGTAATAGATTATTAGGAAAAGAGTGATATACAGTTTAAGCGTATCGCTGAGGTTTGTTGTGTCAAAGATCAGCGATAATTTCTTCCGGTATACATCCAAAAGCTTTTCACCATTAAGATATACACTGCAAAACCTGTTTGAGATAATATCAAGAGGGTTGTGTTTGATTTTTAGCTGATTAGTGTCCCATTCAAACATTTTGCCGTCATGGCTGAAAGAAATAATATCATTCAGTTCCTGGTGTATTATACTTGGTTTGGAAAAAGGCAGTAGTGTACTTACACTCGTTTTCAGGAGTAGCTTATCTTCCGAAAACAGTTCCAGGTTAGTGTTGAAATTGAATTGCCGAATCCTTTTCACTGTAATGTCAATATCGCCGGAAACATCAATAGCAACAGGCATAAAATTTATTGTCGTCATTGGCCTTTGCAATCGGTTACTTTTTCCTGAGCTCCAATACTCTTTTCACTTCATTGAGCAATAGTGGTATTGCTGGCTCTTCCATCATGTGCCCATATCCCCCGATTTCGATCAGTCGTGTTTCCGTATGCCCGGCCACTTTCATCATCCTTGCGAGGTAGGCATTTTCTTCGTAACGGCCAAGCATCTCCAGCTCACGGTCACCGGTGATCAGCAACAGGGGCGGTGCATCAGCCCGAACGTGGAATAGTGGGGCATACCCGTCTATAGTAGGTTGTTTTTCGTCGATTCCCATTTCCTTACGTATAGTAAAATGCGTAATGCACTGCCCGCTGAAAGGTATCAATCCCGCAACTTTATTCGCATCGATATTATGTTTCGCCAGGTATTTCTTGTCAAGTACAGCCATCATTCCCAAATATCCGCCGGCAGAATGCCCTGTTACAAAAATAGCCGATGGGTCGCCGCCATACTTTGCTACATTGTTAAAAGCCCATGCTATCGCGGCTGCAGTATCTTCTATATATATAGGTGCCTTTACTTTAGGGTGAAGCCGATAGCCCACGGTAATTACCGCATATCCTTTGTCTTTAAGGCCTTCAGGAATCCATTTATTGCCCCCTGTAATTCCGCCGCCATGAAAATATACCAGGGTTGCGAAATTTTTTACATTCTTCGGATAGTAGACATCCAGTATACAGCGTTCGGAAAGATAAGAGTCATTTTTGTACTGCGATTCCGGATAATAGCGAATGTTGTTTTGTGTGGCATATTCAGTTTTCTGGGCAGTTAATGCTGCTGACAGAAACAGGAGAATGCATAAGAAAGTGTTTTTCATGGCTAATAGTTTAAAAAACTAAAGATAACCATATTATAAGGAACACGAAAAAATTAACGGCCGTAATCAAGCAGCGCTTTATACGGGTCGCCCTCAATTCCGAGCAATAGTGCAAAAGCGGGTTCGGTTTTGAGTCCTGATCGTTTCAGGCGGATGATCTCCTTGCGGAAAGTTTCGCCTTTTTCTTTTAGAATATTATGTTCAGAGATCATGTGGCGGTAGCCATTCTGTTCTTTAACAGGAAGTGCCTGCCCGAATATTTCTATCTTGAGGCCTTCAATAAAAAAGCTGGCAATGATGGCAGGAATGCCATCAATCTCTTTTTTACGTAAGATATACTGTTTGTGCTGCTGAAATGCATTATTCAGTACTGCCGCAAATTCTTCCGCATTCTCAAAACAACACAGTACATCCAGATCGCTGCCTTCAATATTGATGTTGATAGGGATAGTGCCTGCAAGTACAGGAGTAAACTTTTCTAGCCTTTGCAGAATACCCTCTGATGTCAATATCATATAAGCCTGTTGTTGTAGGACATTCCCCGTCTTTAAATAATCAATAGTATCAAATTGAAGCATGTTCAGGATTTTTGCAAATGTATTATACATATAGGTGGCACCTACAGAAAATTTTTATAAGTTTATAAAAAACCAATTCCTATGATGAAGAAATTACTTATTACGGCTTTATTATTTTCTGCTGGCACAATCCTGGCGCAGGAATTTGACTGGCAGTGGGCCAAAAGCGGAGGTGGAAGCAGGAGAGCTTATACCGAATTTATTGCTGATTTCAGCCCTAATTCTGAGCATATCAAAGATATCGCGATAGATGAAGATAACAATTATTATTTCCTTACACAGGTATCCACCAACAACACCAATTACGACGGTGTGCCTTTCGATGTCTACAATTATTCCGAATCGGCTGATGGCTATGCTGACATCTTACTCCTGTCAACCACATGCGATGGCACTTACCGCTGGAGTCGTGTAATAGGTGGGGGGAACTTTGACCAGGGATATAATATCGCCCTGGACGATAATGGAGGTGTGTACGTTTCTGCCTATGTATTTAATGATGCGAACCAGGGCAGTATCACTTTTGAGCCGCCCCACTTCAGCGAAGATGATCATCTTCCTGCCCTGCCACCCAATGTAAATGTCTTGGACAACCATCCCGGCCATAAAAAGCTGGCTATTGCCAAGTATACACAGGAAACAGGCAGCCTGGTTTGGAGAAAAATGCTTCAGGGAGATGTAAATATATTCACATCTATCGGAACCATATCACCAATTCATGTTGAAGGTGATGGAACAATACGGGTACTGGTAGGCCTTCTGAAAGGTACCCACCTTGACGGACTGGCAGTAGTACCTGAAACCTATGATTTTATAGTAGGGCAGGGCGCAAATTATTTTAAGTATTTCATTGTAAAGATGGATGCCAATGGTAATTATGAAGATGTCATGCCTTTGAACTTTGAAGGGGTGGTTAACTCTACCATGATGAAATTCAGGTATGACCCTGTTGCCCATCATTACTACATAGGAGGACACAGGACTACCGAGGCTTATTATCCGGGAGAAAATTCATGGATGGAGAATTTTAGCTATGGCGGGACAACATTCAATAAAGCAATGGTTTTGCTAGCTTTATCTGAAGATGGCCAGGAGCTATGGCGCAAAGAATTTACCACTACGCCCGATGTCCTTGGCAGCGATTTCCTTCGCGACATACAATTAGATGATGAATCAAATATCTACATCTGTGGCAGGTATTTCAGGCTGGCCGGTGATAATTACCCGAATTTGGCTTATAGTTGGGGTGGTTACACCATCCCGGATATGACGGGTATGGGCAACCGAAAGTACATCATGAAGATGGACAGCAATGGCGAGGTTTTATGGTACCAGTCCAATAGTGGGTTTACTACACCGGCAGCACCTACCGGATTGACAGAGGGAATATGTATAGGTATTGGTGAAAACGAAATATTGCTTGGGGGAGACGGCAACAATGAATCCTGGAATGGATTTGAGCTTAACAGGCCTAATGCGCACCGCAATGATCCTATAGTAGTGAAGTTTGATAAACAAACAGGCGTAGTAACCGGTATGCACCAAATTATGGGCCCACCGGGATATAATGATTCCGTTACCGCTATAAAAATGGATAATGATGGCAATTATGTTGTAGGCGGATTTGTAAGGTATCAGCTGTTTACCGACGAAAATGAAGGGATTCCTACCATTACTTCTTCATCGGTTATGGATGGCTTTACCGACTTTTTTGTCGCAAAGCTTGGCGCTACAGAATGTGGCGTTCCCGTTGCCGGCGTGAAATCTTTTGATGAGGGACATCTTAAGGTATATCCTAACCCGGTATACAATAGCATTACTATAGAATCAGTGCTGGCTTTGGAAAGCTACGAGGTTATCAATCTAATGGGGCAGGTGCTGATGAAAGGCAGTCTCGATGGTCAGGCAACTATCAGCCTTGGTGCACTTGCCAATGGTACTTATATCGTGAATGTTACCGATAAGAAAGGAAATTCAATCTCAAAAAAGATAGTAAAACAATAAGTGGTAAAGCCTGAAAACAAAAATCCTGATTACTGTAATCAGGATTTTTTGTTTTTTTTACCGTTATTGAATTTTACTTTTTCAACTACGGGAGGTGCTTTTTTCGGCTTGTTGTTATTATGCTGTTTTGGGCCTTTCAAAGGTGGTTTCTTTGGCTTCTCTTTTGGAGCAGCGGCAGGCTTTTTCTCTGAGGCTATTCTTTCGCTATGCTGTTTTTCTGTGATTTGCTTAATCGCTGCCTTGTTTTTTTCGATCACATCCATGGCATTGGTCGGGTTTTCCTTTGTGCCACGCAGGTGAATCACCAATCCGTTAAGGAAATTACGCAATACCTGATCGCCGCATTCCATATAGTTGGGATGGTCGGCGTTGCGAAAAAACGCACCTAACTCTGCTTTGGATATCCGGAAATCTACCAGTTCCAGAATTTCCACTATTTGGTCGTCACGCAGTTGCAGCGCCACACGTAGCTTCTTAAAAATATCGTTGTTATTCATAGGGCAAAGTTAGGGTTTATAGTTGATTTGTCGATGCGTTGATTTGGTAATTTGATTGTTTCTCACTTTCGTAGTAACCAAATAACCAAATCCACGAATAACCGAAGCAACTTCTACTCTATAATCCATAAAAAAGCCGCCGGGAATTCTTTCGCCCACAAGGCTTCATTGTGTTTTCCGCCGGCTACCACCTTTTTATAGAGCTTCTTTTTATTTTTTATTTTTCCTGACATTAGATCATACATACTATTGAGGTCAGGAACCATATTTTCGTCCTCACTGTCACCTGCCATAAAATAGATTTTGGCATCGGTTTTTTCAGCTTCTTCTGTGAAGGTGTAAATCGTTTTAGAAAACCAGAATGCCGGCGAAAAGACAATTGCTTTGCCGTAGGTTTCCGGATATTTCAGTAGGGCGTAATAAGATACCAACCCACCCAGGGAGCTTCCTGCAATACTAGTGTTTTTCCGGTCGGATTTGGTACGGTAGTTCTCATCTACATACGATTTCAGCGTATGCGAAACAAAGTCGAGGTAAATATTCGCATCCCCGCCGCCATGCTTTTCGTTGGCATAAGGAGTAAGCTCTGCCATCCTGTTGTCGCCTCCATGTTCTATGGCTATAACAATAACTTCGGCTTTAAGGCTGTCAAGCGTTTCATCAACACGCCATTCTCCGGCAAAAGATGTCGCTTTATCGAATATATTCTGACCATCGTGCATGTAGAGTACAGGATATTTTTTCTTGCTGTCCGTTTGGTAACCGACAGGCAGGTATACCCAAATTTTCTTCTCCACATCGAGTTCAGGCGAATAGAGCGTAAACGAGGAAACATTAGCGGATGCGGTGCTTTGTGCCTTGCCGGCGATGCTCAGAAGGAACAACGCCAAATATATACAGTGTTTCATAAATCGTTTGTTTTTTTGTGGCTAAAAGAATACATTAGCTAAAAATAGCAAATTCAATGAACACATACGAAGAAAAATTAAGCTTATTGTCAGAAATGATCGCTTTCGCCAAGATTGACGGCCAGGTACACGACAGGGAGTTTTCTTTCCTTTCAATCGTAGCGTCTCAGCTAAAGGTTGATAAAAGTGTTTTTGAAACCCTTTTCCAACAGCCGGCCGAAAAAGTGGTCATTAAATCGGAGCACCAGCGGATACTGCAATTTTACAGGCTTGCGCTATTGATGCATTCTGACGGTGTGCTGCACGATAACGAACAGGTTGCAATACGTGAAATGGGCATCAATATGGGGTTAAGCCCTTTTGCCATGAAAAGCGTATTGTCTGAAATGAAAAAGTCTCCCACAGGACTTATCGACCCGGATATGCTTTTGGCCCTATTCAGGGCGCAACAGAATTAATATACTATTTTTTTTCAGTTTCTGTTGCTTCAATTATAACTCCGTATTCTTTATCAATTATGGAAAAAGAATTTTTTAATTCCTTTTTGCCAATTATTTTTATTGACTTTAGTGCCTTTTCGTCAATAAGTGCAAGGTTTCCATAATCTATCTCCTTTAATATTGTATCGTTTAATATATACACAGTATTTTTATCACTGTCACTATCAGGAAATTTTTTGTTGTACTCTTTGGATTTTTTTCGGAATAAATTTTGGAATCTCTTTTTTACGAATGCATGAGTTTCAATGTAAAGAATACCATTACGTCCTTTTTCTCCAGCCATTGCCACAGCAACAGAATCTGTATATACGGTAGCCAGCGATACGGTTTTAGGATCTAATTGTCTAAATTCCTGTGTGCTAACTTGTGTGCTATCTATAAAAAAGATTTCAGGAATTGCCTTTTTCTGCTGGCTAAACAGATTGGTAAATAGTATAAGCAATAAAATGGTAAATAGATTTTTCATAATTGTGTAATGTTCGGCAAATAAAACACTTTTTTACTGAAAAATAACTCATTTGTTATAAAGATTTGTCCTGCATTTTATTGATTAACCTTTCTGAATTTCACATACCCGTCCACATAATACGATATCGATTCATCGCAGCAGGTTATAAATCCCGCGCCTTTTAGTACCAGCGTATTCGATGTGAGCTGCAGTATCTCATACGAGTCCGTTGCGTCATCGGTCGGAAATTCCAATATCGGATTCTCGCCGGTCTCATCCAGTGTCCATTCGAAAGCAGGCAGAGCATTTAGCGCGCCTTCGGGAGGTGGCGGGCAGGCAAGGCTGTTCTGCAGGCCTTTGTAAATTAACGCTGCTGTACCACCCGAGTTAAAGCGTACATTATGGTATTTCCTGCAACTGTCCCACTGTGACAGCAGGTCTGTAGAGGCATTGCCATCGTTGTCAATGTCACGGGGCTGGTCATCATACCATTCCATCAGTTTCCATTCGCCTACAAGGGCTGTTGAAGTCTCGACAGTAGAGTCATCGTCACCGCATCCGGAAAGTACTAACATCGTCGAGAGGGCAAAAAAATAGCTTAACTTTTTCATATCCTGATTTGTTTATCATTAGATACAAAAAAGTGATATCAGTTGCGTCACTTCTTGTCGGATTTTTCAGATATGAGCCATAAGTAGGCTTCTTTAAATTCCTTCCGCCATAATTTTTCGTTGTGGTGCCCGCCGTGTGCGATTTTCTTATGAAGCTGCCCTTTATCCCGCACCCTTTCTAAAACCAGTTTTTCCATCCGTTCGATATCGGGTACCATGGCGCTGCTCTCGTGGTCGCCTGCCATGATGTAGATACGGCCTTCAATCGTAGATACGGCCTCGATAAGCTTGTAGATCTCATCGCTAAACCAGAACGAAGGCGAGAACACCCCGGCATTGCCAAACACATCCGGGAATTTCAGCAGTGCATAGAAAGAGATCAGCCCGCCAACCGAACTTCCGAAAATAGTAGTATGCTCCTTATCCGGCAGTGTTTTATACTTTTGGTCAACATAAGGCTTAAGTGTATTCAGGATAAAATTCAGATAATCGTCAGCATGGCCACCACCATACTTTTCATTGGGATAAGGGGTCATTTCATCAATACGGTGCGTACTGCCGCCATGTTCGATGCCGATAATAATAGCTTCCGAATGCAGGTCGTTGAGCTTGTCTTCGATATGCCAGTCTCTTTTCGGCGATTCGGCATGGTCAAAAAGCCGCTGCCCGTCATGCATATAGATCACGGGAAAATGTTTGCCGGATTCATTGTAATTATAGGGCAGGTACACCCAAATGCCTTTTTCGCGTCCCAATTGCGGGGCTTCGAGGGTAAATTCTTCAACGGTGCCTTTTGTTGCTGTAGCGTTTTTCATAACGCTTAAGGTACTGCATTTTGAGATAAAAAGCAGAAGCTTTTAGCGAATGTTTAACCCATTATAACTTCTCTGCAAAAGCAGTAATGTGCCCGTCAGCGTCAGCGAGGTAGCACGTACGGTCGCCCCAGTCGCGGTCTTCTGGCGGGCTCACTACTTTGGCGCCATGCAGCGTGGCACGTGCAAAGGCGGTTTCCACATCGTCAACGGACAGGTATAGTTCGCAGCGGGGAATGCCGGAGCCTGTTTCGGGGTGGGGCGTTGCATCGCCCAGTATTTTCGCAATGCCGGTGTTCGGCATCAGGCCAAGCTTGCAGTAATCGTTCAGCAGGAATTCCGTCATGCCGGGAACGCTCAGCACAGGTATTTTATCAAGGATTGCGCTATAAAAGGCAGTCGCAGTTTCCTGCGAGCTGACATAGAGGATAAAATGTACGGGATGCATGGTGTTGGTTTTATGGTTGAGCTAAAGTAAGAATTTACATAACATACAAAAGCCTGAAGCTATATTATTTACTGCCTAATACTTTCACTGCTTCCTCAAAACTTCCCACAAAATTGATCCTCCTGCCTTTGTTGCTTTCATACATAAAGTCACGCAGGCTCTTGCTCTCGTATTTGGAAAAATCCCCAATGATGGCCAGCCTCCCACTATACGTCGAGAACTTCTGCAATATGTCGCCTGCCAACCCGGTCTTTAAATCGAAGAATGCTGCCGGGAGATTCTCCTCACGTATGATAAGGCTGTCCGCACCCTGGTAGAGGCAGTTCATCAGCAGTTCCGCCGCTTCCTGCGCATCGTGGAGGATGTCATCGGATTCAAGATGGGCTATGGTAGGGGTGGGGAAGGTGATGGTCATTGGTATATTATAGCTAACTCGAGCTTCAAGCTCGTGCCGGTAAAGTTTGGTTTGTTATTGTTCATACGAACTTGAAGTTCACCAGTGGGGGGGAATAGTGCTGAAAAGTAGATATCATTGTTGAAAGCTATTGTTGTTGACCTAGCAAGACTTCTTTAAAGTTTTCAATTGTTAAATTTTCATCTTTATGTTTTTTAAGTAAATCGATTTGAAATTCTCTTGAAATCTGAACTTCTAAAATTCCCTGTTCAATTGTATTAATTTTTTTTATAGTCGCTAAATCTATGATCTTTTTTAAGAAGAGATCAAGATAGATATGTAAATTCTCTATTAGAATAATGGTATAACTCGGATATTTCCCTGAATGAACAATTAAACCTCGTATTCTATATATTCTTCTTAGATGCCAATTAATTTTTGTTTCATGTCTGTTTAAAACTTTTTCAATGCTTTTTGGGGATTTAAAAGACTGGTGTAAGGTATAAATTCGATTTTTTAACAAAGGAAAATTATCAAGTAATAAATATACTTCTTTTCGCAATTCTAAAGTTAAGTCGAGCGAAACGAATGCCGCTATTTTTTCTAATTCTGTAGATTCTGATGATTTTGGTGTTTTATTCAGAATTTCGTTTGTTTTACTTTCATCCCATAACAACATATCTTTTAGTAATTCAGATAATTGCTTTTGAATATAATTAAGTTGTAAAAAAGGAATTAAAGAATCGCATATTTGAACAATTCTATCTTTACCTGAATTGTGGGATTTTGGCAACAAAGTTTCTAAAGCTGCCCAAAGATCAAGAAGTTGATTTTCAATATTATTTGCTGAAAGAGCAGCACTGTGAAGATCAATGCTTCTTGCAAACCTAAATGTTGATTCTGGTTCAAGTCTCACATTATTTAAAGTTTTTTCTACAGATCTAGCTGCTTCAGATGGTGTTTCGTCGCCTTTAGTTCTCAAAATTGCTTTTATAGGTTTGTCAATTACTACTACATAATTGTCTGAAATCCTGCTGACAACTGTTTTATCAAGTATTTCAGGCTTTATTTTATGATGGTAAAAATTGAAAACTCCGCTAATTTCACCAACTAAGTTTTCAGCTTTTTCCTGTGCGCCATGATGGTCAAAAGCTTTAATTTTTGAACAGATTATAAATGCTTGTTTGTCCTTTAAACTTTTTTTGAAATTTTTATCTTCAGGTATTGTTGAAAAACAATTGTAGTTTTTTGTTACAACAACATTAAATGAATTTAAAATATCTTTAAAATTCCAAAAGATTCTGCCACCAATGAATACTACTGTGAACTCCTCTTCTTCAAAATTGAACAATTGAAAAAAGTCATTTATTAGATTTGGAGTATCGATTTTTTCTCGTTTTTGAATATTGTAAAAAAAATTATTATTCGAATAATAAATATAATTTGAATTATATCCATAATTAATAAGTTCTGTTATAAATGAACTAGTTAATAATTTTATTTTTTCCTTTTCTTTGCCATCAATAACTAGTTGACTAAGAATTTGAATTATACGATTTAAATATTTCCTATTTTTAAAAGAATAATGTAAAAATTTAATGATGTTTTCTAATTCACTAATTTTGATTTCATTTGGTTTCAATTTTTCTACGTAAAATTTAAACTTGGAACCTAATATCGATTCGGCTGCTAAATCTCGGTTAAGTGACCATTTTAATTCTTCTATCAGTGATTGTAGACTTTTTTCAGAGATAAAGCCATTTTTAACTTCATCAATAGTATCTAAACATTCAATGCATAATAGCCTACTGTTTAGTGCATGAGGCTTATAACTATCTAAAGTATAATCAAAGAGCATTTCATCAACAATTTGGGAAAAATACAAAAGCCCTTGTAAATTTTCCAAATTCACCCAATGAGCTGTGTTTAGATTTCTCATATTAAATGATTAATTAACATAAAATTATGTAAATTATTTAATAACCCAAACTTATATTTCAACTTATTTAAAATTAATTGAATATTAGGAGTAAAAAACTACAAATTAAACCTTCTCCTGCAACACCTTTATCTCATCCCTCAGCTTCGCCGCCTGTAAAAAGTCCAGTTCCTTGGCGGCTTTTTCCATCGACTTGCGCTTCTCTCGGATGATCTTCTCTATATCTATTTTTGTCATGTACGTAGTATCCGGTTCAGCGGCAATTTTCGGGGCTTCTTCCAATTTGTAGGCATTGCTCTTGCCGAGGATATTCTTCTCGATCTTCTTGTTCAGGGCAGTAGGAACGATACCGTTCGCTACGTTGAAGTTATGCTGCTTTTCTCGTTTGTAATTGGTTTCGTCAATAGTGCGTTGCATACTGTCGGTGATCTTGTCAGCATACATAATCGCCTTGCCGTTCACGTTACGCGCGGCACGCCCCACCGTTTGGGTCAGCGAGCGGTTCGAGCGCAGGAAGCCCTCTTTATCGGCATCCAGTATCGCTACCAATGATACCTCAGGTAAGTCGAGTCCTTCCCTCAAAAGGTTCACGCCAATCAGCACGTCGAAGATACCCTTCCTTAAATCCTGCATGATCTCAACACGTTCCAGCGTATCTACCTCGCTGTGGATGTAGCGGCAGCGTATCGAAACCTTGGTCAGGTATTTGGCAAGTTCCTCGGCCATACGCTTGGTCAGCGTAGTTACGAGTACACGCTCATCGAGTTCCACGCGCTGCTGTATCTCTTCGATCAGGTCGTCTATCTGGTTCAGGCTCGGGCGTATCTCGATGATCGGATCCAGCAGCCCTGTGGGGCGTATCACCTGTTCCACATAAACGCCGCCTGATTTCTGTAACTCATAGTCGGCAGGCGTAGCGCTCACATACACCACCTGGTTCTGCATCGCTTCGAACTCCTCGAACTTCAGCGGGCGGTTGTCCATCGCAGCGGGCAGGCGGAATCCGAATTCCACAAGGTTCTCCTTGCGGGAACGGTCGCCGCCGTACATGGCGTGCACCTGACTTACGGTTACGTGGCTTTCGTCGATCACCATCAGGTAGTCTTTCGGAAAATAATCCAGGAGGCAGAACGGGCGCGTGCCGGGCAGCCTGCGGTCCAGGTAGCGGGAATAGTTCTCAATACCCGAGCAGTAGCCGAGTTCGCGTATCATTTCTAGGTCGAAGTTGGTGCGCTCTTCAAGGCGCTTGGCTTCAAGGTGCTTGCCTATTTCCTTAAAATAATCTACCTGTTTTACCAAATCCTGCTGAATATCCCAAATCGCGCTTTGCAGCACATCGGGGCTGGTAACGAACATATTGGCGGGGTAAATATTAAGGCGGTCGTATTTTTCTATGACTTTCGAAGTTGCCTTGTCAAATGCCTCGATCTCTTCGATCTCATCCCCAAAAAAGTGGATGCGGAACGGCTCATCGCCATAACTCGGGAATACCTCTACCGTATCGCCCTTAATGCGGAAAGTGCCGGGTGTAAAATCGGCTTCCGTACGTGCGTACAAGCTTTGTACCAGGCGGTGCAGCAGCTTGGTACGCGATATCATTTCGCCTCGTTTTATCGATACTACGTTCTTTTGAAATTCCACAGGGTTACCGATACCGTAAAGGCACGACACCGACGCGACCACGATAATATCGCGGCGGCCCGAAAGTAAGGAAGAAGTGGTGCTGAGACGCATCTTCTCAAGCTCCTCGTTTATGGAAAGGTCTTTTTCTATGTATAGCCCCGTAACGGGGATGTAGGCCTCAGGCTGGTAGTAGTCGTAGTACGATACGAAATACTCCACGGCATTGTTCGGGAAAAACTGCTTGAACTCCGTATATAATTGCGCGGCAAGAGTCTTGTTGTGGGCCAGTACAAGTGTTGGTTTTTGCACCTCCTGTATCACGTTGGCCATCGTAAAGGTCTTACCCGACCCGGTTACACCCAGCAGCGTCTGGAAGCGTTCGCCCATCTCAATCCCCGCGCTCAATTGCTTTATAGCCTCCGGCTGGTCGCCCATCGGCTTATAGTCCGATACAACATTAAATCTCATTCGTTTAGCTTTTTCACAAAGATACGGATTAGTTTGCAGTCATGGTTTTCACCCGCATTTTTTCAGATAGGCAGAATTAAAAAACGGAAGCTGCAGGGCTTCCGTTTCATATATTACTTTAGAGGCTTGAACCGTTCCCCCAGAATAATGGCGTAACCCTGGTCATATGCTACGGCCGCCTGTATGCGGTCATATAGTCCCTTTTTGGCTCCTTTCCATCCGCTCTGGCCGTTGTCGCCATATTGAAGGATCAGGATAACCATGTAGTTGCCGTTCACGCCTGTCGTTTTTTCAACTTTCCCTTTGGCATCGGTCTGTACCCAAAATTCAGCCGGATAAGCCGGGACATCATGTACCTGAAATTTACCCAGTCCATCTTTCTTCACTTCTACAATGGGTTCTTTCTTTTTTTCATATTGATAGAAGCCAAGTATTTCTTCGGGTATGGCTTTGGTGCCATAGAAAGTCTGGCTGTCGATGGTGAATTGTTTCACCTCTTTGGACTGGGCCAGCGCAGTTAGCGTCGTAAAGGTGACGAGGAAAAGGATTGTTAATGCTTTGAATGTTTTCATGTTTACAGGATTTAATTGTACAGCATAAAATTAGTGTTGTATCGTAATTCCTGAAATACCTATAAGTAGGTAATTTGTCCTTAAAATGAATTCCGGGATTCAGTATATAATGCCATCTAAAAATTGTAAAGATTTTCTTGTAATTAGTAAGGAGGATGGTTTTGTAATGGGTATCGTGTGTAAATACTCAATTTCAAAGCGCGAATGTGAAGAAGTAACCATTTACAGGGTAAAGTTAACAGCTCTTTAACAATTATTTTTATATTTTTGGAAGATTGCCCCAACCATTTTTAAATGACAATTAACCGATTTTGAATAAACACACTACACACCTTATAATATTTGCCTTAACCCCATGATACTCATAGTAGATGACATCAGGGCAAATATTGTAGCCCTTCAAAAAATCCTCGAACTCCACGGACTCCCTGTAGATTCAGCCGATTCCGGGGAAGAAGCCCTGAAAAAGATACTCAAATACGACTACTCCCTGATCATACTGGACGTGCAAATGCCCGGTATCGATGGCTTTGAAGTCGCAGAGATACTTTCAGGCAGTAACCGTACCAAAGACATACCGGTAATATTCCTCTCAGCTGTCAACAAACAGAAGAAGTTCATTTCCAGGGGATATGAAACCGGAGGTGTTGATTATGTAACCAAGCCGGTAGATCCTGACCTGCTGATCCTTAAGGTGAAAACCTTTCTCAAGCTTTATGAGCAGAATAAGGAACTAAAAGATATCAGGGACCTGCTTTCCAAGGAAATAGAGATACGTAAGGAAGCCCAGGAAAATCTTGAACTGAAGGTAGCCGAGCGCACGCAGGAACTGGTAACCAAGAACGAGCAACTGGAGTTCAGGAACCATGAGCTGCAGCAGTTTTCGTGGGTGGTATCGCACGATTTGAAAGAACCGATCCGCAAGATAGAGCTGTTTATCAAGATCATAAAAGATAAATACCTAAAGGAAGACGAGAAAGCATTCGACTACGTAAACCGCACTGTTAAGTCGGCGGGAAGGATGTCATCACTTATTACAGACCTGCTGGACTACTCCAGGCTATCTTCCAATGCCGCAGCCACTAAGACCGACCTGAATGAAGTGGTACACGAAGTAATTTCAGACTTCGATTACCGTATCGAGGAGAAGAATGCCGGGGTAACCGTAAGCAATCTTCCGGTGATAGAATGTGTACCCAGCCAGATGCGCCAGGTCTTCCAGAACCTTATCAGCAACTCACTCAAATTTACTAAGGAAGGAGTACTTCCGGACATACAAATAAGTAGTGAAACTATAGCTGAAAAGAACTTTGACAGCCCGACGGATCCAAACGGTAAATACTGCCGTATTGTGGTCAAAGATAATGGTATAGGTTTCGACGAGAAATTTTTAGACAAGATATTTATTATTTTCCAAAGTCTTAACGACCGCAGTGTTTATGAAGGTACAGGAATCGGGCTTGCCATCGCGAAAAAGATCATAGATAAGCACAACGGCATCATTACGGCACATAGTGCTGTGGGCGAGGGTGCATCATTTATAATAATATTGCCAATATAACCTACTATATGAATACCAAATTCAAAAGGAATCTCTTAGTCAGTTCATCGATATCCATACTGATACTCATAATAAGTTCAACCGCATCGTTCCTGAGCATCCGCAGCCTCATGGAAAGCAACGATATGGTGAACCATACACAAGCGGTCATTTATAACCTGAATTCCGGCAGCGCAACGATTCTTGATGCCCAAACTGCCGTTCGCGGCTTCCTGCTTACAGGGCAGAGGCAGCATTTTGAACAATATACCAAAGCTATTGTTGAGTCTTACCCTTATTTTGAAGAAGTGGAAAAACTTACAACAGATAATAAGGTGCAGCGGGAAGCACTTGGGGAATTTAAAAATGCCAGGGACGATTTTTTTGCTTACCTGGCACAGAGGGTTGCAGAAAAGAGTGCAGGATTACAGCCTGCTCCGGAAACAATTGGCCATGGTACGAAACTAATGACTGATTTAAGGAATGTAATCAAAAAGATGGAGGATGAGGAAAACAGGCTTTTGGCAGAACGCACCGAAAATGCTTCCAGATATGGCAGTTACAGCACGATATTAATAATTAGTGCTGCTGTTATAGCCCTCATTATCAGTTTTGTATTCTTTGCCCGCATCATGACAGATTACAATGAAAGAGCGAAACTCTTGAAGGAACTGGAGACCAAAGACCAGGAAATAGCACAAAGGATAAAACTTATAAGCGGGATTGCGGCACAGATATCCAATGGCAATTACGATGTTCGTGTCGAAAATAGTGAGAGTGACGAGCTGGGGAGTGTATCTAACTCATTGAATGCTATGGCGCTTTCCCTGGATGAAGCCTTTACAGACCTTTCGGAAAAAGAGTGGCTGCAGTCGGGTATCGCAGGCCTTGCCAAAACTATGATAGGTGAGAAAACCGTGGAACAGTTAAGTAAAGATATTATTGAATATATAGCCGGTTATACCGACAGTAATGCGGGCGTACTCTACATTAATGACAACAACGGGCTTCTTGCAATGGCCGGATATAGCTATATACCATCCAAAGAACGTATGCGCCTTCAGGTAGGAGAGGGACTTACAGGGCAGGCGGCGAAATCGGGCAAAATAATGGAACTTAAGGCTATCGCTGCAGAAGATGTAAAGATTACTTACGCGCTTGGCGAACTGAAACCTGCCCATGTTGTTGCTATCCCGCTTCTCGAAACAGCTGTTGAAGGTGTTGCGGAATTAGCGTCTATTGCTGAATATACAGAATTGCAGTTTGAATTTTTCAGAACAGTTGCACCAAGTATCGGCGTGGCATTAAGGGCAGCACAAAGCAGAAAGCGCGTGCAGGAGCTGTTGCAAGAAACGGAGGCACAATCGGAAGAACTCAGAGTACAGCATAGTGAACTGGAGAGTATCAATGCGGAGTTGGAGACCCAAACCGAAAAACTACAGGCTTCGGAGGAAGAGTTAAGGGTGCAGCAGGAAGAATTGCAGCAAACCAACGAAGAGCTTGCAGAACGAAGCGTGTTGCTGGAAGAGCGCAATATGGAAATCCAGAAGAAATCGGAAGACCTGGAGCTCAGCACCCGTTATAAGTCGGAATTCCTTGCCAATATGTCGCATGAATTGCGTACACCGCTCAACTCGATATTGCTGTTAAGCCGACTTCTGGCAGAGAATAATGATAAAAACATGAACAATGAGCAGGTGGAATTTGCCAGGGTGATACAAAGCTCGGGTAATGGCTTGCTTGGCCTTATTGACGAAATACTCGACCTTTCGAAGATCGAAGCAGGCAAAATGGACCTTGAGCTGATGGATATTTCTACCAAAGAAGTTACCGACAATTTGAAGAACCTGTTCTCGGAAGTGGCAAAACAGAAAGGAATTGAGTTCAGGATAGTCGCGGACGACGCCCCTTTGGTAGTTAAAACGGACAAAATGAGGGTAGAGCAGATATTGAAGAACCTCATTTCGAATGCCATTAAGTTTACGGATAAAGGCTCGGTTACGCTTGAAATAAAAAAGAAGCCTGATAACGACAAAATGGTTTGCTTTAGTGTAATTGACACGGGTATCGGTATTCCCCGCGAAAAGCAGCCTCAGGTATTCGAGGCATTCCAACAGGCGGACGGGTCTACCAAGCGTAAGTACGGAGGCACCGGGCTCGGACTTTCCATAAGTCGCGAGCTGGCAAGGCTTCTAAAAGGGGAAATAACCCTGAAAAGCGCGGTGAACGAAGGAAGTAATTTCACCCTTTATATTCCGGTGATTGGTTCGGCTCATCCCCAGCAATCGGACATTTCAGTAAACACAAGTAGCAGTGTTTCGGAAGAGAGTATGCCCGAAACAAAACAGAAAGAGGACAACAGGCAATACATAAGCCCTGTAATACCAGCAGATATACCCGACGACAGGGAGGCTGTTTCGGGTAGCGACAAGGTAATCCTGATCGTGGAAGACGATGTGAATTTTGCTAAATCCCTCCTTGAGTTTACGCGCCAGAGAGGATATAAGGGCGTGGTATCGGTTCGGGGCGACCTTGCTCTGGATATGGCACTGCTGTATAAACCGGTGGGTGTTCTTCTTGATATACAGCTCCCGATAAAGAGTGGGTGGGAAGTAATGGAAGACCTGAAGAATAACCTTCAGACAAGGCATATTCCCGTGCATATCATGTCGTCGCACAAACTGAAACAGGAGAGCTTGCTAAAAGGGGCTGTAAACTTTCTTGATAAACCAGTTGCGTTCGAGCAGATGCCGGAAATATTCAGAAGGATAGAGCATATCATCAGTAAGGAGTCGCAAAAAGTACTCATTATTGAAGATAACCCTAAACATGCCCAGGCATTGGCATTTTTCCTTGAAACGTACAATATCAACTCGGAAATAAAAAGTGAAATAACAGATGGGGTAGATGCACTGAAAAAGGCCGATATTGATTGCGTGATCCTCGATATGGGTGTGCCCGATAAGCAGGCCTATGAGATCATGGAAAGCGTGAAGAAAAATCCTGGACTTGAAAACCTTCCGGTGATAGTGTTTACCGGTAAAAGCCTTTCGATGAAAGAAGAGCTGAAGATCAAGAAATACGCGGATTCCATTGTCGTAAAAACAGCACATTCGTACCAGAGGATGCTGGATGAAGTATCCCTCTTCCTGCACCTTGTGGAAGAAAACAAAAAGAACGAGGGGGCTAAAGGCCGCAAGACAACATCGCTAAACAATGTGCTTAGCGGCAAGACAGTATTAGTAGTGGATGACGATGTTCGTAACATTTATTCACTTACCAAAGCGCTTGAAACCCTCAAGATGAACGTAATCACCGCCATTGATGGTAGAGAAGCCCTTAAGGCGCTTGATGAACATCCTGGGACCGATGTTGTGCTTCTCGATATGATGATGCCTAATATGGATGGCTATGAGACCGCTACCCGTATCAGGGAAAGCGGAAAATTCAGGAACCTTCCTGTAATAGCCGTGACTGCCAAGGCGATGACCGGCGACAGGGAGAAGTGTATAAACGCCGGAGCATCCGATTATATTACCAAACCGGTAGACATAGACCAATTGCTGTCGCTGTTAAGGGTTTGGCTTTACGATAAACAATAATAGCTGCCATGAAGAAAAGGATATTAGTGATAGACGACGACCCAAGGAATATTTTCGCGCTTACAGCCACGCTGCGGGCTAAAGGATTCGATTGTGTTTCCTGCCAAAGCGCTCCCGAAGCCCTGAAATTGCTTAAAAGTGATGAGGTCGTTGACGTGATACTGATCGATATGATGATGCCGGAAATGGATGGTTATGAAGCAATACCGCTTATAAAGGAACTTCCGGAAAGGCATGGAGTTCCTGTTATATCAGTTACTGCCCAGGCGATGGTAGGCGACAGGGAGAAATGCCTTGAAGCAGGAGCCGATGGCTATGTTTCCAAACCTATTGATGTGGATAAATTGCTGCAACTGTTAAATGAAGTATAGATAGTATGTTGAACGACAGGGAGCTGGAGGTGCTGATAAACGAGATTTACGAATATCACGGCTATGATTTTAGCGGGTATTCCCATGCATCGTTCAAAAGGCGTATCGATAGGCTGTACCAGCTTGACGGCTTTAAAAATTTTCCGGATTTTCTGTCCAGAATCCGTATTGATAGCGATTACTTTAACCGAATGGTAGAAGAAATTACCGTGAATGTAACGGAAATGTTCCGAGACCCTTTATTTTATAAAGTATTGCGAACAGAGATTCTTCCCGTATTGGCAACCAAGCCTTTCCTCAGGATATGGCATGCGGGCTGTTCTACAGGAGAGGAAGTATATTCTATGGCGATTCTGCTGAAGGAGGCCAACCTCCTGCATAAATCACTCATGTATGCCACCGACCTGAATCCGTCAGTGCTCGATACAGCAAGAAAAGGTGTTTTTCCGATCCGGATGATGAAGCAGTATTCTGAAAACTATATCGCATCCGGAGGCAAGAACGACTTTTCGCACTATTATACTGCCCATTACGGCTTTGCGAAATTCCCGGAAGAGCTTTCGGCAAAAATGGTCTTTTCACAGCATAACCTGGTTTCCGACCGATCGTTCAATGAATTTGACCTGATCCTGTGCCGTAACGTACTTATTTACTTTGATAAGGACTTGCAGGATAAGGCCCTGAAATTATTTGACGACAGCCTTGCGCGTTTGGGCTACATTGCCCTTGGCACTAAAGAAACCCTTAAATTCTCAGACCTTCAGAAAAAGTATGAGCAGCACAACCGTGACAAAATATGGAAAAAGATAAAAGAATAAACGGCTGTAAATTACTAATCCTTGGCGGTTCTGCCGGGAGCCTGGAAGTACTGATTAAGATATTACCACACCTTACAGTCCTTTCCGGTTATGCGATGGTGATTGTACTGCACAGAAAAGGCAGTGAAGATAATACGCTCGAAGAGCTTATCGCCATTAAGACAACTGTACCCGTAGTGGAAGTGGAAGATAAAACGCCGCTCGTGCCGGGACATATTTATGTTGCGCCATCGGATTATCACCTGCTGTTCGAGAAAAATGATACCATTTCGCTGGATACATCGGAAAAGGTAAATTACAGCCGCCCCAGTATCGATGTTTCTTTTGAAACAGCAGCCGATATATACGGTGCTTCGCTGGTAGCCATTTTGCTTTCGGGTGCCAATGCGGATGGTACCAAGGGCTTAATTTCAGTAAAAAATGCGGGGGGTACGGTAATCATTCAGGACCCTGTATCGGCTGAAGTGTCTTTTATGCCGGGTAATGCCCTTGATAACATGAAGCCAGACTTTGTTGCCGATGTAAAAAAGATACTGGAACTGATTCTCTCCATAAATATTGACTAAAGCTACAGCCCGGGGCAAAGAATAGACCTGATCTGTGGCTGAGTATTAGCCTTTAGCAGGCGGTATTGCCGGGACGCCGTGCTAAATTCGCACGTACGGCAGGTATCTTCTTTTTGGTCTTTCAGGTATTTAATGGATTTGTTGTCTTTTATATAATTTCGGTACTCATTGGTTTTAATACAGCCTTCACAAGCAGGGCCTCCTTCCACAAATTCGTACATAAAAATGAATTTCCCATCGTGATAGTAATAATCTTCCTTAGCGTACACATCACCAACGGTACCAAAATCTACGGAGATCTTTACAATTTTCCCATCCTCATAAAAATAGTCGACCGTCATTTTTTCATCACAGGTAAATTCAAAATGCTTTTTTTCCAGTAAAGCCGTATTGATATGTTCTACCTTTTGCCGTATCGCTGCAATAGCGTCTTGTGGTTCACTGATAGTGTTTACGGGCGCTTTGTGCTGTACCACAGTGTCCTGTATTGTAGTCTCAGTTTCTCTTTCCGGTTGTTTGTTTTGCCCACAGGAAAGGGCAAATAATGCTGCGAATATTGTTGCTGCTTTTTTCATGATGGAAGGTTTTCTACTTAAAAGTAAAAAATGCCTCAATGAAAAAACATGGGTTTAACCTAAGTTTAGGTTTCTGGAGGCTATCGTATCAGTGAAAAAAACAGAAATACCAACAGAACAATAATCAGGATAACAGCACGAATCGTAAACATCCTGCTGTTGCGCGTTCTATCCTCATGCCAAAGGCGTTTACGGCTGCTCTTTATAAAGACCAGCAAAGTGAAGAGAAACAATATTCCAAGTAAGGGCAGGTATCGGGACAACATAAATTGAAAATCGTGCAAATGTAAGTTTTTCGTTGAGAATAGAAGCTATTAACATTACGTTGGAATCGCTATATTTACCATGATCAAAAATGAGACGATGAAAAACTGTATAAAATGTGCTAACGTACTTACAGAAGAAGCTGATTATTGTTATGTATGCCAAACCGGGCAGGGCGGGGGAAAACCCGTACCGCAATACAAACCGGCTTCCGGAGTTAAAACAAATATAGCCATTACAGTACTGGCAACAATATTATTTGTTGTGGCAACCATCGGTAAAATGATGGCTGACAGCAGCGATAGCAGGATGGTTTTCCTTGCTGTGCAGGCGGTAGCAGTACTTCTGGGCATTGTGCGTTTTGCGGGAGGGGGAAAAGCAATTTCCGGCTATCTCGACAGGCATGACAATAGTTATTTGCAAATTCTTTGCGCCATCACAATTATAGGCGCTATGATCAGGCTTCTTCCGGTGGTTGGACTGACATACAGTTTAGGTGGAGAAGGGGGGAATATGGTACTGTATCTCTGGATGATCATGCCTTTGCTAAAGCTTACCGGCGCGATACTCATGCTTATGAAACACATTATCGGGTTATATATTTATACCGTTGGTGCAGTAGGGGTAATGGCCGATTCACTTATAAACGGCAGGCTTGGCTCATTACATGATATGGAGCTATTTACCCCGGTATTGATAATCGCTTTCTACAGCGCTTTCCTGTATATGTACTGGTCTGAGCGCAACCGTAAATTATTACATTGAGCCTATGAAATCGTGCCCTAAATGCCAAAGGCCTATAGCCGATGATGCCGGATATTGTACCGCCTGTAATACAGCCCAACACAATCCGCTGGCTAAGAAACCAGATGACACCTTCCTGAGGATATTGTGCCTTTTTACAATTGTAACCTCGGCATTGGGAATCCTGTCCACAGCCATAACATTCCCGTCGATAGCATCACTTGAAGGTTCGGTGCAACTTATGCTTATCCTCAGTATATTGCTTGTAGCGGGTAAACTTACAGGTGGAATACAGATGCTGCAGAAAAGGCGCAACGGACTTTATATCTATACCGTTTCTACAATACTCAGCATCCTTATTTCATTATATACCCTCACAGGCCTTGCCACTACAGGTGGCAGCAAGGAAATGATGAATATAGTGGGCACGCTTGTAGGTATTGGCTTTTCAATTGTATTCTTGATATTATTCTGGCTAAAGGTAAATACGAGGCATTTGTCGTGATAGGAATTGTGCTAAAAATCACGAAATCTATTACCGTATAGTGAGCAAAGCCAATCATTGATTGCAATAACTCCTAATTCTTTAGATTTAAACAACTTAGATGCAAATTTTAATACATTCACATCCTGGTCCGGGTTGGTTAGGATTACAGCTCCAATTACTCCCACGGCAAATCCAGTAACAGTCTTCTTTTTTAATTTTTCCGTCTATAAAACTTTCAGATTGATCAACTTTATAATTATTATCTTTAGCGAGGTTAAATAATTCTATTTTTTCATTTGGCGACAAGTTGTTTCCAGCTAAATGTTTAGATATTAAATCTATAATTTTTTTTTGTTGCTCTGATGGTTTCATAAAATAATAATTTATATTATAACAGTTACTTAAAACATATTATGCTAAAGATTGCCCCTCCGTTAACTATATGACCGTCAACCTCATGATCGTAAGTTCCTGGTGGTATAGTGTTATCCCCTGGTTTCAGATAAAAGTTGCCTCCACTTCCTTTTAGATGTGTAGTTTTTATTTTTCCCCCGCCTTCTACTCTGTGAGTGATTCTAATATTTGGTTGTGTAATCGTTATTTTTGGAACTGAAGATGTCCCGTCTGTTTTAGTGAAATAAATACTTTCTTTCCAACCATCACCACAACTTCCGTCGATATCTTTACTGATATGAGAAGTATTACTCATACAAATAATTAAGACTAATAATAATATGATTTTATTCATAAAAATTGAAGTTTCAAATTCAAAAACATTTGGTTATACATTTATAAATCAATATAATACAATGTAAATGTAGAAAAAATAAATCAACATTGTATCTTTTGACGATTTTAATTAAATAAAAAACGCCCCCCATTTCTGAGAGCGTTCTATATCTATTGGTCTAACAAACCTATCAACCCATTAACAAATCAATGGTTTTAAGTTCGAATAACCATATCCACAAATAACCAAATTACCTGTTCTCCAACCAAAGCCTCGCATTCACAAACGCCTCATGCCACGGACTCACTGCATCCTTCCTGCCTTCCGGGTAGTACGCCCAATTCCATTGGAACATAGAGCGCTCAATGTGTGGCATCATCACTAAGTGGCGGCCGTCGTTGCTGGCCATCATGGCAATGTCGAAGTGCGAGCCGTTCGGGTTGGCCGGATAGCCGTTGTAGGCATACTTGGCAACAACATCGTAGCGGCTTTCTTCATACGGCAGATCGAATTTGCCTTCGCCGTGCGAGATCCATACACCCAGCGTGCTTCCCGCAAGAGTCGACAGCATCACAGAGCTGTTCTCCTGCACTCTTACCGAGGTAAAGCCACTCTCGTGCTTACGGCTGTCGTTGTGCAGCATACGCGGCTTCTGCTCATGTTCAGGGTTGATGAGGCCCAACTCGATGAACAGCTGGCAGCCGTTGCAGATCCCTACCGATAACGTATCCTCTCGCTTAAAGAAGTTCTCCAGCGCCATTTTTGCTTTTTCGTTATAAAGGAAGGCACCTGCCCATCCTTTCGCAGATCCCAGTACGTCTGAGTTCGAAAAACCACCCACCGCACCGATGAACTGGATATCCTCAAGCGTCTCACGGCCCGAGATCAGGTCGGTCATGTGTACGTCCTTTACGTCAAAGCCGGCAAGGTACATGGCATTAGCCATTTCCCGCTCGGAGTTCGAACCCTTTTCACGTATGATTGCTGCTTTCGGCCTTTTAATATTGCCGGGGGTGAGGACTTTTCCGGTAAAGTGAGCCGGAAACTCATACACCAAAGGCTGGTTCTTATAGTTGTTGTAACGCTCGGTTGCTTTCTCTTTTCCGCTTTGCTTCTGGTCAAGCAGGTAAGAGGTTTTAAACCATGTATCGCGTGTTTTGATAATATCAAATTCAAGTGAGGCACCTCCGTTTTTCAAGGTGATGGTACTGCCTTCTTTCGGCTGGCCTATTTTGGTAAATGCTACACCTTTTGCAGTAAGTTCTGCTTCAACCGAAGCATCGGCCTGTATCACAATGGCAATATTCTCGGCAAACAGGGCTTTTATGGTATCCGCCTCGCCCAGTCCGGTAAGGTCGTATTCCGCGCCAAGGTTCACTTCGGCAAAACTCATTTCAAGCAGTGTCGTAATCAACCCGCCGCTACCAATGTCGTGGCCTGCCGCGATCTTGCCTGCTTTAATAAGGTCTTGTATAACATTGAAGGTGTTTTTGAATGAAGCCGCATCTTTAATCGTAGGCACTTCATTACCCACTTTGTTCAATACCTGGTTGAACGACGAACCGCCCAGTTTATATGCATCCCCTGAAAGGTTGATATGGTAAATGTTACCGCCATTGCGTTTCAGTACCGGTTCTACCACTTTGGTAATGTCGTTGCAGTTGCCCGCCGCCGATATGATTACCGTACCCGGCGCGATCACGTCACCGTTCGGGTATTTCTGCTTCATCGAAAGGGAGTCCTTACCTGTCGGGATGTTGATGCCCAGTTCGATTGCAAACTCCGAACAGCCCTGCACGGCTTCGTAAAGCCTTGCGTCTTCGCCTTCGTTCTTGCACGCCCACATCCAGTTGGCTGAAAGCGAAACACTTTTCAGTCCGTCTTTCATCGGCGCCCAGATAATATTACTTAAAGCCTCACCGATGGCAGTGCGGCTTCCCGCGACAGGGTCAACCAGCGCGGCAACAGGGGAGTGGCCAATAGTTGTGGCAATACCTTCTTTTCCGGCATAATCCAGTGCCATAACACCCACATTGTTGAGCGGAAGCTGTAGTGGTCCGGCGCATTGCTGTTTGGCGACTTTCCCGCCCACGCAGCGGTCAACTTTATTGGTAAGCCAATCCTTGCAGGCTACTGCTTCCAGTTGCAGCACCTGGTCAAGGTACTCGTATATTTTTTCCTGCGAATACTCCGGTGCGCTGTAATTGGCCGCAACGGTTTTATCGCTCATTATTGTTTTTGGCGAACTGCCGAACATATCCTCCAATGCAAAATCCATCGGTTTCGTACCTGTAGTAGCCGACTCAAAAGTAAATCTGTGGTTACTGGTTACATCGCCTACTTCATACATTGGCGAGCGCTCGCGGTCGGCAATGCGTTTCAGGGTATCGATGTCCTTTTGGCCGATCACAAGACCCATTCGTTCCTGCGATTCGTTGCCTATGATCTCTTTTGCCGATAGGGTAGGGTCTCCAACGGGCAATTTATCCAGATCAATTAATCCGCCTGTTTCCTCTACCAGTTCGCTAAGGCAGTTCAGGTGCCCCCCCGCGCCGTGATCGTGAATAGATACAATAGGGTTATTATCACTTTCCACCATGCCACGGATGGCATTGGCAGCACGTTTCTGCATTTCAGGGTTGGAGCGTTGTATGGCATTCAGTTCGATACCGCTGCTAAATTCGCCCGTATCAGCCGACGAAACGGCTGCGCCGCCCATCCCGATACGGTAGTTCTCACCGCCCAGAATTACTATTTTATCGCCCGTTTCCGGCTTTTGTTTTTTCGATTGGCTCTCTTTTCCGTAACCGATACCTCCGGCAAGCATGATCACTTTATCGAAGCCCAGTTTGCGGGCGTCTTCTTCATGCTCAAATGTCAATACCGAACCCGTAATCAGCGGCTGTCCGAATTTATTTCCAAAGTCAGAAGCCCCGTTCGATGCCTTTATCAGGATGTCCATAGGGGTTTGGTAAAGCCATTTGCGCTCATCCATGCCTTTTTCCCACGGACGGTTTTCTTCAAGTCGCGAGTAGGACGTCATATAGACAGCTGTTCCGGCCAATGGCAGCGAACCCTGTCCACCCGCCAGCCTGTCGCGTATCTCGCCTCCCGAACCCGTTGCAGCACCATTAAAAGGCTCCACAGTTGTCGGGAAGTTGTGGGTCTCGGCTTTAATGGATATTACCGAATCAAATTCTTTTATCTCGTAAAAATCAGGCTTATCGGCACTTTTCGGGGCAAATTGCTCCACACGCGGACCTTTTACAAATGCTACATTGTCTTTATATGCCGAAACGATATCGTTCGGATTTTCCTGCGACGTTTTCTTTATCATTTTAAAAAGCGACGAGGGCTTCTCCTCACCATCAATCACAAATGTCCCGTTGAATATCTTGTGGCGGCAGTGCTCACTGTTTACCTGCGAAAACCCGAATACCTCAGAGTCAGTCAGGTTGCGCCCCAGTTTCAAGGCCAGGTTACGAAGGTAATCTACTTCTTCAGCGTTTAACGCCAGTCCTTCTTTTTCGTTATAGGCGGCAATATCAGTCACCTCCAGTACAGGTTCCGGCTTTATATTTATGGTAAAAATATCCTGTGTCAGCCCGTTGTACTTTTGCGAAAGCATGGGGTCGAACTTTGCATCCGCCTCATCCGTTTTCAGGAACTCCTCAATGCGGACGATGCCCTGTATGCCCATATTCTGTGTGATCTCCACGGCATTGGTGCTCCACGGGGTAATCATGGTGGCACGTGGGCCAACAAAAAAATCCGTCAGTGCGGATTTTTCTATCTTATGTGCGTTGCCAAAAAGCCAGTTTAATTTTGAGGTGTCTTCTGCCGAAAGTTCGCCTTGCGCCTGTACCGCAAAAACCGTGTTCGTCTGGTTTCCGAAGAAATGGATCATTGTGTTGTAGTGTTGTAGTTGTGAGGCACAAATTTAGTTTAAAAAAAATTGTAAGGCAATAGACAAAAGGGCAAAAGTAATACTGGAATGTTCCTTTAAAGCTTGCCGTTTTTCTTATTCATATATTCTTCCAATACCACTTTCCTGCCTATTGTAGCGGTGATGATGTCTTTCTTAAGGTCCCATCCGCGGGCGGGTGAATACTGCCTGCCATACCAGATGATCTGCAGATGCAGGTCGTTCCATCTGTTTTTCGGGAACAGCTTTTTGGCATCGTTTTCGGTTTGTACCACGTTCTTGCCATTGCTAAGTCCCCAGCGGTACATGAGTCGGTGAATGTGCGTATCTACCGGGAAAGCAGGCACGCCAAACGCCTGGCTCATTACCACACTCGCAGTTTTGTGTCCCACGCCGGGCAATTCCTCGAGATCAGGAAAGTTATCGGGAACGTTACCGCCATGTTTATCTATAAGAATTTGGGACAGTCCGTGTATAGCCTTTGCTTTAGCAGGGGAGAGTCCTACAGGTTTTATAATTTCCCGGATCTCCTCTACAGACAGCTTAACCATATCATAAGGGTTATCCGCTTTTTCAAACAACAGGGGGGTAATAAGGTTCACGCGTACATCGGTACTTTGGGCACTCATCAATACTGCTATAAGGAGTGTGTACGGATCTTTATGGTCGAGCGGGATGGGAATTTCAGGATATATTTCATCCAGTGTATCCATCACGAATTGGGCTTTTTGCGCTTTGGTCATTTTAAACTAGCTTTGCACTACAAATATAGACGAATGACTACACTTAAAAAAGGAGATAAAGCGCCCGATTTTTCAGGAGCTGACCAGGATGGTACTATTCACAACCTCTATGATTATAAAGGTAAAAAACTGGTGGTGTTTTTTTACCCTGCCGCAAGTACGCCTACATGTACTGTAGAAGCCTGTAACCTTCGCGATAATTTTGAGCGTTTTAAAGCCCTCAACTACAAAATTCTTGGCGTTAGTGCCGATACTCAGAAAAAACAGGAAAACTTCCGTAAAAAAAACCAGCTGCCTTTCCCGCTGATAGCCGATGAAGATAAAAGCTTAATACATGCGTTTGGTGTATGGGGTCCGAAAAAGTTTATGGGCAGGCTTTTCGATGGCATCCAACGTACCACTTTTATTATTGATGAAGAAGGTGTTATCGAAGATGTTATTACCGATGTAAAAAGCAAAAAACATACGGAGCAGATCCTTTCCTCGTAAACAGTTACAGCAAAGTACGGTAATTCAAATTATGCCACTACCTCGGCAATATCTTCTGTGGAAAGGAGTTCCAGCAGCGATTTTTCCTGAGCGTTAAGTTTGCCTTGTATAGGCTCATCATTGCATATATATTTGGTAATATTTCCATTCTCATAGGCCGCAATTACAGTAGGGTGTACGTAGTATTTTTTACACACCGTCCGCGTATTCCCCAGTTTTTCGGCCACCGAATCCAGTACAGCCACAATTTTTTTCTTGCAGTCGCTTTCGCTCGAAAACGCACCAAGTTCATTGAAAGCGCAGAGCGCGTTGAGGCTCCCGGCCCATGCCCGGAAATCCTTGGCGGTAAAATCTTCCCCTGATATCTCCTTGAGATAGCTGTTTACATCACCAGAGCCTATTGTATGCCGCTTCCCGTCATCATCAAGATACTGGAAGAGTTCCTGCCCCGGTATGTCTTTACATTTCTTTACAAGGTTGGCCATGCGGCGGCTTTGCAGCTTTATCTTGTGCTTAACCCCTTTTTTACCTACAAATTCGAACCATACGGTTGTGCCATCAAATTTTACGTGCTTATCCCGTAGGGTGGTAAGCCCAAATGAACCATATAATTTTTTATAGGCGTCATTGCCGATCCGTATATTGGTCAGCTCGATTAACTTGACTACAAGCGCGACTACTTTTTCGTAGGGCAGCCCTTTGCGGTTCAGGTCTTTATCTACCTGTTCGCGTATGTGTGGCAGCGCGTTGGCAAAGCGGCGCAGGCGATAGAATTTCGACTGGTTGCGTATTTTATTCCAATTGGGGTGATAGCGGTATTGCTTGCGTCCGCGCTTGTCTATACCGGTTACCTGCAGGTGCCCGTTCTCAAAAGGGGAGATCCATACGTTTTCCCATGCCGGTGGGATTACCAGTTTCCTGATACGGTCCAGCACCTCTTTGTCTTTTACAGTATTGCGTTCTTCGTCTACATAAGAAAATCCGTTGCCCTTGCGCTTTCTGTAGTAGCCTTTATCAGACTTTAGGGAATAGCGCAGGCCAACGGCTTTTGCAGTTATTTTGGGATCGCTCCCTATTTTTTCGAGCTTTTTCTCCAGTCGCTTCATACGATTATTGCTGTTCAGCCCTGCCTTTTATCGACATATCGAGCAATACCTTTGCAGCCCCGTCTTCGCTAAAAGCTCCCGGACTTACTACAAACACCCCTTTTTCACCACCTTTTGTACTAATTCCATATACGGTAGCTTCATCTCCCGGATCACTTTCACCTTCGTACCGGTAAATGTGTTCGATAGTAAAGTCGTTGTAATTGCTTTTGATACGTTCCTCTTCAAGGTTAAAATCGGTCGTATAACCTTTTCCGTTCAGGTCCTGTAACGCTTTTGATACCGTAGCGTAATGATACATCTGTCTGTCCATGATAGTGTCTTTTAAATTAGCTTGTTTTATTATCCTAAAATTACCCAATCCATTTCTCTTGATGCCCCAACGAATTGTTAAGGTTTTTCTTAAGGTTTTTATAATATCATATTTTGTCGGAAGTCCGGAGTCGGAAGTCGGGGGTTTTGACATTGATACTATATAAAATCACGGAATGAGCGCTGAAAACTGCGACTTCGACTGAAAACTAATTATAAAAATGTACCTTTGCGCCAGCAGGCCGCCTTATCGCGTTCTAACCACAGAGCGAGGAAAGTCCGGACACCAGAGGGCAGCATAGCGGGTAACGCCCGTCACTGTGGTTTGCAGAGCCACGGGAGGACAAGTGCAACAGAAAGTATGTACAGGTAATGCTGTAGTGAAACCAGGTAAACTCTATGCGGTGAAATGCCATGTATACCGGCTATATGTAGGGCTGCCCGCCCGATGCCGGGGGGTAGGCAGATAGATTATAACAGTAATGTTATAACCAGATAAATGATGAGGGCCGCGTCGTTGACGGGCACAGAATCCGGCTTACAGGCCTGCTTTTTTTTTATACTAACAGGTAATGTTCTATAATTTAATCCTCTTGGTGGTTATTCTCTTATTCAATTTCTTCATTTTTAAATTCAAAAAAAGAAAAAATACTTCCCCCATACTTCTTATCAAAAGAAAAATTCATCATATGATTCAGCGGAGTGTGTTTGGAATGCTCAATGATCATTATACCATCTTCGTTTAAAAGCCCGTTTTCAAAAACAAGGCTTACTACCTGTTCAAATTCTTTTTGGGAGGAGTTGTAAGGCGGGTCGGCTACAATGATATCGTAAGTAGATTTGTGTCCGGCCATGAATTTAAACACATCACTTTTTACAGCAGATATATTGAAATCGAATTCCGCTGCCGTCTGCTTTATAAATTTGATACAGCCAAAATCCGAATCAACAGCCGTAATGGCCGACGCGCCGCGTGACCCGAACTCATAGCTGAGGTTGCCTGTACCGGCAAAGAGGTCGAGTACCTTTAGTCCATCGAAGTCTATGCGGTTGTTGAGGATATTGAACAGCGATTCTTTCGACATATCGGTCGTTGGCCTTACAGGAAGGCCTTTGGGAGGGCTTATCCTGCGGCCCTTGTATTCTCCGGAAATGATCCTCATGAGTTGAAAAGTATAAAATTCTCCAGCGATTCTTCGTTTGTTTTGCCCCATTTTCCCTGCAAAGCAGAGGATTCGAACAGCGACAAATGACGTATATAGGTATAGGCCAGTTTATAGCACGGATGAATTTCGCTGATCCTGCCCAACAGCTTCACATTTGCGGTTTCGGGGTTCAGGAACAATTGTTCCATCGTAAACAGCAAATAGTACAGGAAATCTTCCGGTGTCTGGTATTCAAAAGAATTAAAAAGCAGCAGCTTCTGGTTGTGCGCTGCAATGATCTCGAAGTGGTTTTCCTGTATATGGACGTACACCTGTTTTTCATCGATATTCTTCGAGGCATCCAGTAATTTCGTTACCAGTATACTGTTCACGTTACGGTATTCAAAAGTCCCGATCTGGTCGATAAGAAAGTTGTTCACGTTCATTAGCGGCACATAAACATTGTTCATCTCGTAACTTCCGATAGGGTCGTGTGCAAAAAAATCTGCTTCAAATACTTTAGTGTTATATTGCAGGTAGCTGCCCAGAAAGTTTTCGTCAAAGAGAGCGTTGGGTACGAAGGTATTAAAACTGTTGTCGTGCAATACAACGATCTCGTCATAAGGCTGTGTGAGCTGTGGGTAATTGACGAATGCCTTGCCAAGTTCCTCCTCAATAGGCGAGTATTTGGAAAACGCTACCTGCCTGAAGCTTGTAATTTCCTGGTTCAGTATATCAAAACAACAGAATGACATACCGCTGGCGGCAATTTGTAGGGAAAGCTTCCTGTAATTTTTGGCAGTTATGGTATCGTTCATGTATTGCGGCGATTGATTTACAAATTTACATTGTTTTTTGGTTTGAGACTGCTGCCTGCAAATCTTTAAAGTAATATTACCCTGTAAAGTCTGTAAACACTTATATTTGGCATCACACAACCTATTCTTACAACCAATGGAAAAACTCGAAGATTACAAAGAGGATATCGATAAAAAAATAAAGAGTGGCTTTTTTGGCTCAAATGATATTATAATAAGCTATTCTGAAATAGGGCTTGACCGTGACGAAGTTGAAAAATATGTAACAGAAACAGCAAAACAGCACGCTTCCATTACCCGGGTTTCTGACCATTTACTTTCACTGAAAAAAATATTTGACGAACTCTCGGCAGAAGGCTATATCACTCTACATAAGGCCGGCTATACAAGTTCTGACGCTTATGAGGTAATTGATGATGTGATGGCAAAAACGAACTTTAAGCCCTACGGCTACCTTCTGTACAATGAACAGGACCTTAACTGGTGTCTTGATAGTGGCGAACTCACATTGTCTTTCGGCGCTTTCAGGGATACTGAGCAAACACAATCGAGTGGTATGAACAAGGCAGAGACAGGAGCCTACTTTAAATCAAAGCTTGAGGCAGAAGGATTTACAGTAGATTGGGATGGAAGCCCCGATACAAAAATAATGATTCTGGGTTTCGACTTCAAAAACTATTTTGACGGAGAGGACTGGTACTATACAAGGACACTTGCTATTTTAAATCGTAAAGCAGTCTGATACCTGCATAGTATTTTAATGAATCCCTTAGAATTTTACAAGCTCCTGCGTAAGGGCTTTCCTTTTAACCCTACAGCGAAACAGGATATTTTTCTTCAAAAGGCCGCAGAATTTATCACACGCGATGAGACTGATACTCTTTTTGTACTGAAAGGCTATGCCGGTACAGGAAAGACTACCATTATCTCCACGCTTGTAAACCACCTGTCGCAGGCTAACAAAAAGTATGTGCTGCTTGCGCCGACAGGGCGGGCGGCTAAAGTGATCTCGGGGTATTCGCAAAAACCGGCCTTTACGATCCACAAGCGTATTTATTTCCCGAAAAAGGGGAGTGGCGGAACAGTGGGGTTCACGCTTCAGCCCAATAAGTTCACCAATACAATTTTTATTGTTGATGAAGCATCGATGATCTCCGACAGTTCACAGGAGTCGAAAATGTATGAGAACGGTTCGTTGCTGGATGACCTGATGTCGTATGTATACTCGGGCAAAAACTGCCGTATGATACTTATTGGCGATACTGCCCAGCTGCCCCCTGTGAATTCTGAACTGAGCCCAGCTCTTGAAATTCATGCACTTGCGCAAAACTATTATAAGGAAGTACACCACATTGAACTCGATGAGGTAATGCGCCAGGAGGAGAATTCAGGTATTTTATATAATGCTACAGAACTTCGGGAGGTTTTAAAAACCGCCTTTTTTGATGCATTCCAATTCAGGCTTAGGGGGTTTAAGGATATTGTACGCCTTGTAGATGGTTACGATATCCAGGACGCCATACACCAGGCGTATAGCAACTACAGTATAGAGGACACAGCTTTTATTGTACGGTCGAACAAACGTGCCAACCAGTACAATCACCAAATACGTACCCGGATATTAGGACGGGAGAGCGAACTTTCCGCAGGGGATTTCCTGATGGTGGTAAAGAATAACTATTTTTGGCTGGATGAAAAGAGTGAAGCCGGATTTATTGCCAATGGCGACATCATCGAGGTGCTGGAGATTTTCAGGATCGAGGAATTGTACGGATTTAAGTTTGCCCGCGTAAAAGTCCGAATGGTAGATTATCCTGACCACAGGCCTATTGAAACGGTGTTACTGCTCGATACCATAGAAAGCGAATCGCCATCACTCACCTACGAGGAATCGAACCGCCTGTACCAGGAAGTGATGAAGGATTATGAAGGGGAAGCGCAGTACCGAAAGTTTGTGAAAGTGAAAAACAATCCGCATTTTAATGCCTTGCAGGTTAAGTTTTCCTATGCCATCACCTGCCACAAATCGCAGGGCGGGCAATGGAATACCGTATTTATCGAACAGCCTTATCTGCCGGATGGTATTTCCAAAGATTATATCCGATGGCTGTATACTGCTGTAACCAGGGCCAAAGACAAATTATATTTGATAGGATTTAAGGATGAGTTTTTTGAAGATTAGATGGCTGTTTAATAATTCCGTGACTTAATAATTTTTTTCAGTTTTTCAGTATTATCTTTATAAGTCTCTATTTCCCCGATATTCATAAGAGTGAACCCTAGCAGTGCATCATTGGAATTGATAATCCTGTTTTGTTTTTTTGCATTTATATTTTTATAAATGTAAACCGGCGTTTTGATTAATCCCCAAGGCAGGCCCCACCATCCAAGCAAGGCTGTTGAAAGGATCGCGTCATTGTTTTTTTTATCCAGGCAGTCTGGGCAGCCTATCGAAGGATCTGCACGGTAAGATGTAAATAAGATGAAACTCTTAACGGTATAAGATAACGTACCGTTTAGTTTGGATGTTGCATTTCCGCAAATTGGGCACGGAAGGTTTTGCAGCAGTTTTGAATAATGTTCTATCTCTTCTTTTGTATACTCTTTGTTTTGCGCTATTGCTCCTTTTAAAAGATCCGGATCCAGATTGCGTTTTCTGATTTCATCTTTGATGATACTAAACACTTCAGGCCTTAATCCCCTTGCATCAGTAGTCGCAATCCTGATAATCTCATGGTCAGGCATTCTCTCGTAGTTCCTGGCAATATCTTCAATATCCATATAAATTATTTATGGTGCTAAAGTATGAAAATTAAAATAAGATACTATAAGATTGAATGTTTCAGGATGGCAGCAAAAGACATATATTTGGGATATGAAAATAATAGCCGTTATACCCGCCCGATATGCCAGTACCCGTTTTCCTGCCAAACTGATGCAGCACCTTGGTGGCAAGACCGTAATTGCCAGAACCTACCAGGCAGCGCTTACTACCGGGTTGTTTGATGATGTATTTGTGGTAACCGATTCTGATATTATTTACAATGAGATTGTTTCCAACGGCGGAAAGGCTATCATGAGTATCAGGGAACACGAAAGCGGAAGCGACCGTATCGCGGAAGCAATAGAGAATCTGGATGTAGATATAGTTGTGAACGTTCAGGGTGATGAGCCATTTATTAATAAAGAACCATTGGCCGATGTACTACAGGTCTTTAAAGGCGATACCGCACACGAGATCGACCTGGCATCGGTAATGATGCACATAACCGACTGGCAGGATATCGAAAATCCGAATAATGTAAAGGTTATTGTAGACCAGAAAAATTTCGCGTTATACTTCTCGCGCTCTGTTATCCCATATCCGCGTGATAGGGAAGCAGGGGTTAGGTATTTCCGCCACATTGGCATCTATGCTTTCCGTAAACATGCCCTGCTGGACTTTTACCGCCTGCCGATGCAAAGCCTTGAGGCATCCGAAAAATTGGAGCAGCTACGCTACCTGGAGTACGGCAAAAAAATTAAAATGGTCGAAACCAGACATGCCGGTATTGGCATCGATACACCTGAAGATCTTGAAAAAGCAAGAAAGATGCTATAGACGTTAATAGCGATTGAAGTTTTTTACTTCAATTTCTTGATCGTAAACAGCTCATTATGGTCTTCAACTTTCGGATACATTCTTACGGAATAATCTTCATTAAACCGCGATCGGTACGATAAGTTCCTTTCCTTGTGCGCTGTCGTTAAGGTCATGGTGTTGAACAAAATGAATCCGTTGGTGTTTAAAAGGAAGTTAATCCGGTTGATCCAGAAATCCTCAAACAGGAAGTTAGGCATTTCGGTATCTTTAAAGATGTCGATAATAATGAGATCATACTTTTCCTTTGTTTTCAGGACAAACTCAAAGGCATCATCGATCACGATATGGCAATTGGCAATTTTATTGAGGCCGAAATAGGTATTGGCGATCTCAATAGCTGCCGGGTCGATCTCCACCCCGGTAATTTTGCCGGTAAATTTTATTTCTTCCGCCAGCGTCTTTATCACGCTTCCTGCTGCAACACCAAGCACAAGCACACTGTTGAATCCGCGAATCCTCTCAAAGCCTATGTAATGCAGGCCTTTTCGCAGGATACGTTGCAGGCTGCCATAAGAATAGTTGGTGCGTTTTGAATCGAGAACGAGCTTTCCGTTATTCAGGGTTACTTCAAGCTGCTGGCTTACAGCAGACTGCCTTTTATATATATTTACGGGAATAAAAAAACTGAGGATTTTTTTGAGCATTAATAAAAGGGAGCATTGTTATGATTAATTCTATCCGTAAATATATAGTATTTTTAAGGCCTGTTTAAAAGTAAATGAAAAAAATATATCGCTTTATCTTTTTCCGTTTAATGGGTTGGCGCATAAATGGTTCAATGGACCCGGAACTAAAGAAGTATGTCATTATAGTTGTGCCACATACCAGTTGGTTCGATTTTTTTATAGGTGTCCTTACACGGGGTGCTATAGGGCAGCAAATGCATTTTGTTGCCAAGAAAGAATTGTTCCGGTTTCCTCTTGGAGCCTACTTCCGCTGGATGGGTGGCGCGCCACTCGACCGCCAAAAGAATGAAAACAAGGTTGATGCTATCGCAGCGATCTTTAAAGAACGTGAGGTATTTCGACTCGCCATTGCTCCTGAAGGAACCCGGAAAAGAGTGGACCATTGGAAGACAGGATTTTACTATATAGCGCTCAAAGCCGATGTGCCTGTAGTGTGTGTGGCCTTTGATTACGGCAGGAAAGAAGTAAAGATCGCACAGCCGTATTATCTGACCGGGGATAAAGAAATGGATTTTGAGATCCTGGAAACAAACTACAAAGGCGTGGAAGGTTATGTAAGGGAATACAGCTACATAAAGGATTAAGAACAGTTTAACGGTACGTTGGGGGTTTTTAACAATTGGGAGTAGTAACTTTACATTACAGATTTGGAGCAACAAATTACACGATTTAAGCAAAGGTCTGAGACACCCCTGGTTAGGGTGTCTGTAAAGATAATTTGTGTTTGTTTTATTGGTTAATGGCCCCGGTGTTTAGCTTTATATAAAGCCAAAGCCGGGGTTTTTTAATGGAATAAATTTAAAGCTCTTTAGAATAGAATGTGTAATGTTTGCGTTAAATGTATTCTTACTTTTGCGTGAAACAGACTTCATATATGGATTTACCTTTATTTTTTGACCAATTTAAAGAACAACGGCTGTTTGGCCGGTATATCACCAATACACATATAGAACCTGTCATTGAGGATCTCAGGCAACACTTCAGCATATCAATACAGGGCGAATCTGTTCAGGGAAAACCTGTTTATGGAATAAAAGCAGGATGGGGCAATACAAAAGTATTCATCTGGTCGCAGATGCACGGCAATGAATCCACCACTACCAAAGCTGTTTTCGATTTTCTTTTTTTCTTGAAGGGAAAGAATACGCTGGCTGCCCAATTTCGGGATTATTTTACTTTTTTTATATTGCCTATACTTAACCCCGACGGCGCTGCCGCCTATACCCGTGAAAATGCCAATAGTGTCGACCTGAACAGGGATTCCGTTGCGCTTACACAACCCGAAAGTAAAATACTCAGGAATGCCTTTGAAGAGTTCAGACCCGACTTTGCCTATAATATGCACGACCAGCGTACAATATTCGGGGTGGGGGATAAGCCATTGCCGGCAACGGTATCTTTTCTCGCGCCTTCCTATAATGATGCGAGGGAGGTAAATCAGAACCGCCAGGCCGCTATTAACCTTATAGCTGCCATGAATGAAACATTGCAGGATTTTATCCCCGGGCAGGTTGGGCGATTTGATGATTCATTTAATATCAACTGTATAGGGGATATGTTTCAGTCATTGGGAGTGCCTACAGTGCTATTTGAGGCAGGCCACTTTCAGGGGGATTACGAAAGGGAAATTACGAGAAAACTTATCTTTTTTGCATTATTATCAGGATTTCTTTCAATTTACGAAAACGTTTTAGTTGTTAATAAATCCGAAGATTATTTCAATATTCCTCAAAATAAGATTGTTTTTTTTGACACGATGTATAAAAATGTTAAAATAAATTATGAAAATAAAGAAAAAATCACGAATTTTGCATCACAATACAAGGAAGTGCTGTTTGATAATTCTGTAATTTTTCAAGCGTTTATCAGAGAAATAGGCAATTTAGAGGGATTTGCCGGCCATACTGAGACAGACTGCAGGGGTGTCGAATTTTCCGATTTTGAAGGAAATAAAATGCCGAAAATTGATAATAAAGCAGATTTTCTGATTGGAAACGACAGGAAATTTGTTAACGGACAGGAAATTTAGATAGTGTTTCGCTTTATTGAATGAAAAGACAACAATGGGAGTATCCCGCCAACAACCTTAAAGCACACATTTTATGAGTAAGTTTCGTTTAGATGAAGTTGATCACCAAATTCTGGATATGCTGATCGATAACACAAGGGTACCATTTACAGACATTGCAAAAAAATTGCTTATCTCTGCGGGTACTGTCCATGTAAGGGTAAAAAAGATGGAGGATGCCGGTATTATTCAGGGTTCTTCATTAACACTTGATTACGAAAAACTGGGATATTCCTTCATCGCGTATGTGGGTGTATTCCTTCACAATACTTCCCAGACAAAATTTGTTCTGGAAAGGATAAACGAAATACCATTTGTTACTGTAGCACATGTTACTACAGGTAAATTTAATATCTTCTGTAAAATAAGGGCAAAAGATACCAAGCACGCTAAAGAGGTTATCTTTATGATCGATGACATCGAAGGCGTGTACAGGACCGAAACTATGATCTCACTTGAAGAGAGCATTAATGACAAGAAGCGCCTTATGCACACTATATTTAAAGATCTGTAAGACTTTTTATAAAAATTTTATAAACCCCCATGTTTTACCGCATGGGGGTTTTTTAGTATCTTGAACCAAAAATATACTTATGTATCCCGCTACCAGAATAGAACGCTTCAACGAAGAAGTACAGCTTAAGTACCAGCTTTTCAACAGTATCTTTATAACCCTTCCGTTTCAGGCTATAGATAATACCGGCGTTTTGCTGCCCCTGTTTTCAGACCTGTGTGAAGAAGGTTACAAAACGGGTAAAAGCCCCGAGGAAATATTCAATGATTTTTCTGATAAATACCTTAAGGAGGCTTCGGAAGCAGATAAGATAGGGCTGATGTTCCGGTTCATACAGTATGTTGAGCGCCAGGTAGTGCTTTTCGATGCTATCGAGGATGCGGCTTTTACCAGCCTAAACCATCTTGAAGGCAGCGGGTCTCTGCGCCAAAGCCGTGAAAAGGCAGAGAATCAGGGTATGATGGATGAGCTTCGGCATTTTCTTGAGGAATTTGGGGTCAGGGCTGTACTTACGGCACACCCTACACAATTTTATCCGGGTTCGGTGCTTGGGATCATTACCGATCTTACTATTGCCATAAAAAAGAACAATCTTGCAGAGATAAAAAACCTTTTGGCCCAGCTGGGTAAAACGCCTTTTATAAAAAAGGAAAAGCCAACCCCTTATGATGAGGCTGTAAGCCTTATCTGGTACTTAGAAAATGTCTTTTATAATGTGGCAGGCGATATACTCTCTTTTGTGCAGGATGCCATTTATAAAGAAGGCGCGCTGAAGCATTCATTCCTGTCGTTTGGTTTCTGGCCCGGAGGCGACCGTGACGGTAATCCGTTCGTTACTACGGAGATTACCCGTAAAGTCGCCGACAGGTTACGCACAGCGATCCTGAAATGTTACTATAATGACATTAGGAAGCTAAAAAGAAAGCTGACGTTTGAAGGTGTGGATGAAAAAGTTACTGATATCGAACAGAAGCTTTACCGATCAGTATTTTATTCACAGGGTGAGGTTTATATTACCCTTAATGAGCTTAAGGCTGCGCTCGTAGAAATTCGGGATTTGGTCGTCAACACCCATCAGTCGCTTTATTCCGACGATATTGATGGGCTTATCAATAAAGTAAATCTCTTTGGTTACCACTTTGCATCGCTCGACATCCGTCAGAACAGTAAGATTCACGATGCAGTTTTTGAAGAGGTAATCGCGCATCTTACTGAAAAAAATAAAACACTCTCAGGATATGCGGATGCAGAAGAGCCTGAAAAACTTAAATTACTGGAAGGCCTTAGCGAAACTATATCTCCTGATGATTTTGAAGAAGACGCCAGGAGTACGCTAGAATCGATCCTGGTAATAAAGGACATACAGGAAAAAAATGGCGAACAGGGCTGTAACCGCTATGTTATCAGTAACAATGAAAGTGCACTGAATGTGCTGGAGCTACTTACTATGTTCCGCCTTCTGGGCTGGCAATCTCCTCCTGTAGATATAGTACCCCTTTTTGAAACAGTAGACGATCTTCGGGAGGCGCAAAAAATTATGGACACGCTTTATGAGAATAAAGTATATGCTGCTCACCTGAAAAGCCGTGGTAATCGCCAAACCATTATGCTTGGCTTTAGCGATGGTACCAAAGACGGAGGCTACCTGATGGCCAACTGGAGCATTTACAGGGCGAAAGAGAACCTTACACAACTTGCAAGGGAAAAAGGTATTAAAGTAGTCTTTTTTGACGGCAGGGGAGGCCCCCCGGCACGTGGTGGCGGCAAGACACATAAATACTACGCAGCACAGGGCGCGTCTATTGAGAATAATGAAATACAGATCACCATTCAGGGGCAAACGATAAGTTCTAATTTCGGGACACCGGACTCCTGCAGATTTAATCTGGAGAACCTAGTGAGTGCCGGTATTATAAACGGTGTGTTCGATAAGGGCAAGGTGCAGTTCAGTAATGAGCAAAAAGCGCTTATTGACGATCTGGCCAAGCTTGGCTATGAGAAATATACCGCATTTAAGAGCCATCCGAAATTCCTGCCATATCTCGACCAGATGAGTACGCTAAATTATTATGCAAAAACGAATATCGGAAGCCGTCCGTCAAAGCGTAGCAAGTCGAAAGAGCTCGATTTTGGAGACCTGCGTGCCATACCGTTTGTAGGGTCGTGGAGCCAGCTGAAGCAAAACGTTCCCGGCTTCTTTGGTGTTGGGTACGCGCTCGGACATTATGAGGAAACAGGTGAGTGGGATAAAGTGCAGGCATTGTATAATGATTCGGTTTTCTTTCGTACACTGCTCGAAAATACCATGATGTCGCTTTCCAAATCGTTTTTCCCGCTTACTGCTTATATGAAAGATGATCCGGAGTTCGGGGAATTTTGGCAGATTATTTATGATGAATATAAAGAAACAAGGCGCCTGCTGCTTAAAATATCAGGCTATGATGAATTGATGGAGAACTATCCGGATGGATGGGCGTCTATCAAAATAAGGGAGCGTATCGTAATGCCGCTGCTTACGATACAGCAATATGCACTCAATAAAATTCGCCAGATAAAGAGCGGAAAAGAAGAAGATTCTAAACTGGAAGTTTACGAAAAGATCGTGACACGCTCGCTTTTCGGAAATATTAACGCAAGCAGGAACTCTGCATAAATTACAAATGAAAATTACAGATATTACACCCGATGAATACGCGCCGTACCAGGAAGCATACATTCATCTTGTTGCAAAAGAATATACATTAACAGAAGAACTGGAGATAAGCGTGCACAACTTTATCCACTTTGTGCGTGAAATCCCGATGGATAAATACGATTATCGTTATGCGGAAGGCAAATGGACCATAAAAGACATCATCCAGCACCTTATTGATTCTGAGCGGGTATTTGCATACCGTGCGATGCGTTTTGCCCGCCACGACCAAACGGCCTTACCCGGATTTGATGAAAACCTTTTTGCTGCTAACGCTAACGCAGATAAGAGGAGCATTAACGACCTGCTTACAGAAATGAGTGCGTTGCGCCATGCCAATATTGCTATGTTCAAAGCTTTTTCCCAAGAAGAGCTTTTAAAGAAAGGTACAGCTTCAGGCTATACCGTTTCGGTACGTGCTTTTGGCTTTCTTATTATTGGCCACCAAAACCACCACATAAAGGTGTTCAGGGAGAGGTATTTATAATCCGGTGTACCAGTCTGAATTTATGATTGTAAAAAAAGGGAAAAATCATTATTAATGATTTTTCCCTTTTTGGATTATTTGTTATTTGCAGTCTACTTTGTTCAAAACTTCTTCTGTGGCAGCATTTTTGTCTTTATATTTCCAAATTCCGTCTTTGCCTTCAATCATTTCGCCAGACTTAATGCTAAGAGAGTTATCGGTAAGGGTAAAGATAACTTCTTCCTTAAAGTTCATTCCTTCCTGTTGGGATTGTGCAACTACATTTGCTGTATTTCCGGATAGTACACCCTTATACATGCTTATCTTCTTGTCTTTTTCAAAAGGCTTCCAGTGGTAAATGCCATGGATGCTATCACCATTACGCTCTACTTCGACAATGATGCTGTCTTTAGAGATAACTTTCAGGTAGCATTGTTTTTCGGGGGCAGTGGACGTTTTCTCTACAATAGTAGTATCTTCCACTACAGTTTCTGTTTTTTCTTCTTTCTTTTGGCAGGATACTGATAGTAGTAAGCTCAGTCCTAATAATGTTACAGTACTTTTCATAATGGTTGTTTTTATAAAAGTAATTTATATTAAATAAAAAAAGAAAGCCGTTAAGAGTTCTTTAATATTCATTACAAGAGGATTATTAGTCCTCGTCGTCTTCATCATCTTCGTCAATCTCATCAAGGCCAACGGTGCGCCTGCCTTCGCCATCTTCATCGTCATCCTCGTCGTCACCATCACGGTCAGTATCTTCATCAGCTGTATCTTCTTTCTCATCGGCATCATCATCACCCATTTCGAGATCTTTCAATGCATCCAGGTCATCTGCCGGCTCATCGATTTCGTCATCATCAAAATTTTCAATCCTGTCAGCAAGCTTTGTACTTACTTTCACAAGGTATATGGTATCTTCTGTCCTTACCTCAACAGCTTCAATGGTTTCATTTTTAGCATTTTTGAAGCGTACAATGTTAGAATCATCATATCCCTCAGGAAACTTTTCAACCAGCAGGGTCAAAATTTCATTAGTTAATTTAGCGTAGTCAACTATAACTCTTTTCATAAAGCAATATTATAAATCCAACAAGTAGGCAAATATAAGTGGTGCAACAATAGTTGCATCACTTTCTATAATAAATTTAGGTGTTGTAATGTCAAGTTTACCCCAAGTGATTTTTTCGTTAGGTACTGCTCCAGAATATGAACCATAGCTGGTGGTAGAATCAGATATTTGGCAGAAGTAGCTCCAGAATGGCACGTCGTGCATTTCCATATCCTGGTAAAGCATCGGAACTACGCAGATCGGGAAGTCACCGGCTATACCGCCACCAATCTGGAAGAATCCAACGCCTTTACTGCTGTTTTTGGTATACCAGTCAGCAAGGAATGTCATGTACTCAATACCTGACTTCATTGTGGTAGCTTTAAGCTCACCTTTTATAACATAAGAAGCGAATATGTTACCCATGGTACTGTCTTCCCATCCCGGAACCACTATTGGAAGGTTCTTTTCGGCAGCAGCATACATCCAGCTGTCTTTAAGGTCTATTTCATAATATTCTTCCAAAACGCCTGAAAGGAGCATTTTGTACATGAACTCATGCGGAAAGTAGCGCTCACCTTTGTCATCTGCGTCTTTCCATATCTTGTAGACATGTTTCTGCAGGCGTCGGAAGGCCTCGTGCTCAGGAATGCACGTGTCGGTAACACGGTTGAGCCCTCTTTCCAGCAAGTCCCATTCCTGTTGCGGCGTAAGGTCCCTGTAATTAGGTACGCGCTCGTAGTGGGAGTGGGCCACAAGGTTCATAATATCTTCTTCAAGGTTGGCGCCTGTACAGGATATGATCTGCACTTTGTCGCGACGGATCATTTCTGCAAAGATCTTTCCAAGTTCTGCCGTACTCATTGCGCCGGCCAGCGTTACCATCATCTGTGCGCCGTCCTCCAATTGCTTCTCATACCCCTTGGCTGCATCTACCAATGCGGCAGAATTGAAGTGCAGGTAGTACTTCTCTATGAACTGGCTTATAGGTCCTTTAGTCATTTCAGTCGTTTTTGTTTTATTTCCGTTTATTTGTTGTCTTTCCTGTTATACCCGAGTATTTCGAGTATCTCGGCCGCCTGCTGCTGTTCCGAGAATAATTCTGTTGCAACAATGCCATTTTCATCCCTGTCTATCAGTATATGCTTCGGCTGCGGTATAAGGCAGTGGTGAAGCCCTCCATACCCACCGATAGTTTCCTGATAGGCACCCGTATTGAAGAAGCCAATATACAAAGGTTTTTCTTTATTATACTTCGGCAGGTATATGGCATTCATATTCTGCTCAGAGTTATAATAGTCGTCGCTGTCGCAGGTAAGGCCTCCGAGTAACACTCTTTCGTACGAGTCGTTCCATCGGTTTATAGCCAGCATAATAAAACGTTTGTTGATTGCCCACGTATCAGGGAGTGTTGTAATGAACGATGAATCGATCATGTTCCATTTTTCCCTGTCATTCTGCTGTTTTTGGTATAATACCTGGTAAACGGCACCCCCGCTTTCTCCCACCGTAAACGAGCCGAATTCGGTAAAGATATGCGGTACATCCACTTCAGCATCATCACAGGCTATCTTAATCTGGTTGATGATCTCGTCTACCATATATTGATAATCGTATTCAAATGCCAGTGAGTTTTTTATCGGGAAGCCACCGCCAATATTCAGGCTGTCAAGTGTCGGGCATTCTTTCTTCAGGCTTATGTATACCTTAAGACATTTCAGGAGCTCGTTCCAATAGTACGATGTATCTCTGATTCCGGTATTAATAAAGAAGTGAAGCATTTTTAGCTCAACTTTCTTGTTATCCTGAATGGTTTTCCTGTAAAAAGGAAGGATGTTCTTATATCCTATACCGAGCCTGGAGGTATAAAATTCGAATTTAGGCTCCTCTTCGGCAGCAATACGGATACCAATCTTAAACTTGCCCGGAATCTGTTCCTGCAATAGGTCCAGCTCTTCATAATTATCAATGATCGGTATTGTCCTGTTATGCCCACTGTTAATCAGCCTTGCAATGTTTTCTATATACTGCGCCCTTTTAAAGCCATTGCAGATAACATAGGTATTCTTGTTTATTTTGCCTGCGGCAAAAAGTTTTTCAACAATATCAACATCAAACGCTGCCGATGTTTCTATATGTATATTATTTTTAAAGGCCTCATTCATTACATATTCAAAATGAGAGCTCTTGGTACAGTAGCAATAATAATACTTGCCATCATACTTGGTTTTTTCCATAGCATTCCTGAACCAGCCTTTGGCTTTGCGGATGTTGTTGGAAATTTGCGGCAGGTATGTAAATTTAAGCGGTGTACCATATTGTTCTACAAGTTTCATAAGATCAATGTTATGAAACTGCAGATTATCTTTATTTAGGGTAAATTCTTCCTGAGGGAAATAGAATGTTTGGTTGATCAGGTCGAAATATTTTGTGTTCATTGTAATGGGTGAATTATGATTATAAAATTGGAATAGCCCTAATTATAATCGTTTTTCAAACCCTTAAATTGGCATATATGATTTGTAATTTTTCCCTGTAGTTAGGAATGCTGTTAAAAACTTCGGAGCCTGCGACTTTTTTTAACGAAAACGTTGTATTGCCGGTTAAGTACAAAACCCTGAATTTGCTAGCCAAACTGACGAAGGAAAATATGCTTTTATTTGATTTCATCAGGGCAAATGTAAAAAATAATAATCCGTATTTAAAAACAAATCTCTTAAAAAATTGTTACTTTTGGTAGTCTCGGAATGCTTTGATTATCAATGAGTTTTCGGCTTTGTGATTTATAGTCGCTTTTCCTATACGTTCCGGCAATGTGAATAAAGGCGTTCCGCTTTCTGTTTTTTTATCATGGGCCAGCAATGCAATGATAGTATCAACATCATCCGGGGTAAAGTTTAGCGTGCCGAATAAAGCCCTAAGCCTCGATTTAATCTCCGCATATTCCTCCACAGGCAACAATTGTTTTTCCATGGCAACATAGCTTTCCAGAACCATCCCGGCAGCCACGGCCTCGCCATGAAGTACAGGTGTAGCGCTATCAAGTAAATGCGACTCTATGGCATGGCCCAGTGTATGCCCGAAGTTAAGTGTTTTTCGCAGCCCATTTTCCATTGGGTCTTCCAGCACCACATCATTTTTAATTGTCACGGAATAATAAATAAGGCCGCCAAGATCTTCGGTTGTAAGGTTACTTAGGTCTGAAAAGGCATTCCAATAGGCCTTGTCTGCAATAATGCCATGCTTAAGCATTTCTGCAAGCCCGGACCGCATTTCTGCCTGAGGAAGCGTTTGCAGAAAAACAGGGTCGATAAGCACACCTTTCGGATTGCTAACCAGCCCCACCTGGTTTTTTAATGTACCAAGATCTACCCCGGTCTTTCCACCTACGGAGGCATCTACCATTGCCAGCAGCGATGTAGGTACATTGATAAAGTCAACACCTCTTTTAAATGTTGCGGCTACAAATCCGCCCAAGTCGGTCACCACGCCGCCGCCTACATTGATGATAAGGCTTTTGCGGTCGGCCCCGAGCTCTGTAAGGGCATGCCATACTTCGGTGCAGGTTCCAATATTCTTGTTTATTTCACCGGCTTCGATCTCAATTATTTCAATTGGCAATGTTGTCGCAACCTGTGCCAGGAATGACGGCAGGCAGGAGGTTGACGTGTTTGTGTCTGAGATCACAAAGAGGCCGGTATAGTTTTCCTGTTCTAAAAGCCGGTTTACGAATTCATAGCCCTGATCGTTGAAATATACCGAGTATGTAGAAGCTTTTATGGGTTGCATGGCGGGTTTTTAAAGAATAAGCAAAATAAAGTATTTTATGGCATTAATTCTTGCACAGTCTTTATATTTGCATAAATATTTTAGCCACAAATGGAAAAGATCTTCAATAATACTGCCGCCGCTTTTGCACTTAAAAGCGATACTGAACTCGACAGGGCCTATTTTCTGTTTAAAATGATCGCTTCGCAACCACTTGTACGCATTGGTACGGCAGTGACGAATTTCGCGCTCAACCTTCACCTTCCCGTAGAAGGACTGATCCGTGCTACGGTATTCGACCATTTTTGCGGAGGTACTACCGAAGAAGACTGCCTTCCGGTGGTTGATAAAATGTATACCAAAGGAGTATCGTCGGTATTGGATTATTCTGTTGAAGCAAAGGAAGAAGAGTCAGAATTCGACAAAGCACTGGAGAAGACTTTAAAAACTATTGTATTTGCAAAAGAGAAGCAGGCAATACCTTTTGCCGTATTTAAGCCTACCGGGTTTGGAAGGTTTGATCTGTGGGTAAAACTGGGCGAAGGTGAGATGTTTACTCCTGAGGAAGCAGCAGAGTGGAGCAGGGTAGTGGAGCGTTTCGAGACTGTATGTAAGGAAGCTCATGATAATGATGTAGCATTGCTTATTGATGCGGAAGAAAGCTGGATGCAGGATGCAGCGGATGACCTTGTGACCGATATGATGCGCAAATACAATAAGAATAAAGCAATTGTATTTAATACCTTGCAAATGTATCGCCATGACAGGCTCGATTATCTGAAAAAACTCCACGAAGAGGCTAAAAAGGAAGGTTTCTATATTGGTATGAAAGTAGTGCGTGGCGCTTATATGGAGAAAGAAAACAAACGTGCTGAGGAAAAAGGATATCCAACACCTATATGTTCATCTAAAGAGGCGACAGACGAAAACTATAACGATACTGTAAGATATATGGTGGAGCATCTGGATAATATGGCGATATTTGCCGGAACGCACAATGAGGAAAGTTCTTACCTTCTGATGCAGTTGATGGAACAGAACAATATTGATAAAAATGACGACAGGATTTGGTTCGGGCAACTTTATGGCATGAGTGATAACATCAGTTTTAACCTGGCTGCGAACGGCTATAATGTCGCGAAATATCTTCCGTTTGGCCCGGTAAGGGACGTGATGCCTTACCTTATACGAAGGGCAGAAGAAAACACTTCGGTGGCAGGACAGACCAGCAGGGAACTAAACCTGATTGGTGCCGAAAGGAAGCGCAGAAAATTGAACGATTAATTAGGATTACGAGATGAAATTTGTACACAGGTTTGCATATTACCTTTTAGGGGTAGTAATAGGTGGGATATTCCTCATTTTTATCTTTAAAGAAAAACGTACGGAGTTTTGTTACCTCCCGAATTGCAGGGTTTTAAAAGATATCCGCACAAAGGGACTTGGCATTGCTCCCGAAGCAAAAACCACCCTTGAAGAAAAATGGGTAACCCTGGATGATATAAAAAACAGCCTGAAGTATGGTGATGTTGATTTTTCGAAAAGCAACAAGCCTAATCCAGGCGGGGGGAAGCTTTATGTAATAGAAGGAAAAACGGTTAAAGACCAGCCGATTGTAATTGAGGTTATAAATTACAGCGATAAGGCAATCCTTAAAGCAGTAAAAAAGCAGTAAAAAACTTTTCAAAATCCTTGCGAATACAAATACTAAACGTATATTTGCACTCGCAATACAGCACAAGGATTGCGAAACATATTGGGGCGATTAGCTCAGTTGGTTCAGAGCATCTCGTTTACACCGAGAGGGTCGGGGGTTCGAATCCCTCATCGCCCACTAAAATCTAACTTTATTTTTTATAAAGTAAGCTAAATCACAGAAAACCTGCACTTTACGAAGTTGCAGGTTTTTTTTATTTTATCCCTGTACGGTCAAAATTTTGAAAAATGCACAGTGATTTGTGGCACTTTTGTGGCACATTGAACAGTTTGGCAAATGTGCCACAGAATGTGTTTTAATGTTTTGACTGTCAACTGATAAGCCTGCTTAACATCTTGATTTAAGGACGCTATAATTCTAATTTTATTAATACTTAAAATGTTGAATTATGCTAGCAGCAAGTTTTGGGATAACCTTCTTTTTGAAGACCCCACGAAAAGAGACCAATGAGAAAATGATTTACCTTAGGATTACCGTTGACGGCATTCCAAAGGAAACCTCGACCCGTAGAAAATGGGATGCTACCCGTTGGGATCAGGGCAAAGAGCGTGCCACAGGAAACCGTGAAGATGCCCGCACGACTAACTTCTTTCTGGATACGCTACAGACAAAGGTTCATCAGTACATTAATGAGCTCATAAATCACGGGCGGCCAATTACCAGCAAAAAGCTGATGGATTATGTATTGGGAAAGTCAACTGATAAAGCCATGATTGTGGAAGAGTTCCAACTACATAATGACGAACTTCTCGCTTTGGTTAAAAGAGGTGAATATGCTATAGGTACGCATACACGATTTGAAATATCAAAAAAGCACCTTAAGGAATTTGTACGTTTCAAATACGATATACAAGATATGGACTTCCGGGAGCTTAACTTTGAATTCGTTAAGGACTACGAATTCTACCTGAAGACCGTAAAGAATATCAGTAACAATACGGCAGTAAAGTACATAACAAACTTCAAGAAGATTGTACTTCGGGCTATTGACAAGGAAATTATTACCCACGACCCTTTCAAACGGTTTAAGGCTAAGAAAATTAAGGTGCCTAAGAAACCGCTTAGCAGCCATGAACTTACGCTGTTGGAGAATCATACTTTTTCTACACCCCGCCTGGCGCAAGTAAGGGACATTTTTGTTTTTCAATGCTATACAGGGCTTGCGTACATAGATGCTTTCAACCTGAAGAAAACCGATGTGAAAATTGGTATTGATGGAGAAATGTGGATTATTTCCGAAAGGCAGAAGACTGGAAGCAATATAAATATACCTCTATTGCCGAAAGCCAAAGCCATTATGGAGCGGTATAAAGACCATCCCATTTGCCTGGAACGTAATTCTGTCCTTCCGGTAACCTCAAACCAGAAGATGAACGCCTATCTGAAAGAGATAGCTGACCTGTGCGGCATTCAAAGCACATTGAACACACATAAAGCCAGGCGTACTTTCGGAAGCACTGTAACGCTAAATAATGATGTTCCTATCCACGTGGTAAAAGAAATGCTCGGCCATCAGTCAGTAAAGCAAACAGAAGAATATGCTATTACCGAACAGAAATCTATAGGTAAGGAAATGAAGCAATTGCAAGAGAGGCTGGGCAACACTGAAAGTAATCTTACGCCTGATGATACAAGGGCAATTATTTCAAAGATGGAAGAAGAAATCAGGGAGCTAAAAGCCAAGCTTAGTATGACGCACGAAGAAAAGCCTGAAGGTAAGGGTGTTCTCCGAATATGTAGATAATTAGTTGTCGCCCCAGTGTGGCGACAATTACAACATAAGTGAAAAGAAAACTTTGAACATGTTACCAATTTGGTAACAATTTTATATATTTGCAATGAGAATAATTGCTGTAAAAACCTTAAAGAATTATTGGGAGCAGTTTCCGGATGCAGAGAGACCGCTTCAATACTGGTATAAAGAAGTGACTGCTGCCGAGTGGATCAGCCCAAACGATTTGAAGAGCCAGTTTGGCAATGCCTCAGTCGTGACAAGCAAGCGTGTTGTTTTCAATATTCATGGCAACACCTACCGGCTGATAGTGGATATTGAATACCGGCTGAAGATAGTTTTTATTGTCTGGCTTGGTACACATAAGGAATATGATAAGATTAACGTAAAAGAGATTGGCTATGTTAAGACTGATAAAAAATGATTCGCAATACGAAGATACACTTGCGCGCATCTATGAACTGATGCAAATGGACTTGCAGCCTGACACACCGGAGTCCGATGAACTGGAAATTCTCTCAATGTTAGTTAAGAAGTATGAAGGTGAACATTATCCCGTTCCTGAGCCAACCCCTATCGAAGCAATAAAATACAAGATGGAACAATTGAATATTACGGATGCTGAGCTCTCTGAAATTTTAGGTGCTCGTTCCCGCAAATCAGAAATTCTTTCAGGAAAAAGGAAATTAAGTTTATCAATGATTCGCGCTTTAAAGGAGAGGTTGAATATATCTGCGGATATATTGATACAATTATACTAGGATTTATTCTAGGAAACATAATTAATTAGCTTTTACAGGTAGGCGGTTATTTAAATTATTGTTTTTTAAGATCTTTAAAGTGTCTAGCTTTTTAATACGTTTTATATAATGTGCTGAATCTAAGTACGGTTCTTTTTTTTCGACACACATCTTAATATTGGAAGTCTTTATTTTTAATGTCTGTTCATCCGTTACTTTTGAAAAGCCATTAATAATGATTTGGTATGATGAATAAATTATAAATAATATTAATAAGCCCCAAAGAATCCATTTTAAATAGGATAATATCGTATTGAGCTTCGATATTTTCTCTCTGATTTTTTTAAAATCTGCCTCAAAATCTGCATACAGTTTATTATATGAATTTTTAATTTCACCTTCTTCTCTATCAACATCTTCAATAAGGCACAAGACATTATATTTAACAAACTGTAAAATCTTGCTTGCCACAACTGTATAAAGAAAATAGGCTAGAACTATTAACGCAAGTATTACTGGGCGATCCTTTACTTGGTAGCTTGCAAACGCAGTAGCAGCAAATGTTAGAGGAAAGGAGACAACTTGTTTGCTTACCGAATCTATACCTTTTTCAAGGCTTTCGAAATATTTATTCCTTTCCTCCTTAAATTTAGATTTGATTTTATCAAAAGCAAAATCCAATATGTAATTTTCATAATCTCTTTCTGTTACACCTAGTATTACCTTTAAAGTTTTTACCAATTCAAAAAACCGATCTTCTACCTTGCTGCTATGAGTTCCTGTAATCACAACTTCTTTAAAAAATTGGATGAACTCCTTCTTCGTAAAATACTCTTTCAATAACGTAAATGGAGTTTTTAGATCTTCAACTTCTTGAAGTCGGGATTCTAATAAATCATATCCAATATAAAAGGCACCAGTATCCTTACTAATAATTACAAATTGCTTATTTAAGTCGTCATGATATGGCGTGAACTCGTTTTTTGCTGTCAAATATGATAACAATTCTCTGTAAATTGGGTAATTAAAAATTAGGGCTTTATCGGCACTAAAGTTTTCATGTTCACTCTTTATAATAACACCCCATTTAGAAAATAATATAACTATACATTTCTCGTCAAAATATTCGCCATACTTTTCGTAGTTAATTATAAAATCCTCCTCATCATAAAATATCAAATGCTTGTCCGATTTTACACTTGATAATTTTATCTCCAGCTTATTGCCTGGAAGTATTTTGACATCTTCAAAAATTATATCTAGTACTAGTTTAAATTCTTTTACTTCTCCACTTATTTCAAGTGTTACTATACTTCCATTATATGAGATTACTGTATAATTATTATTAGCTGAGAATAACTCAACCACCTTTTGCTCTATATTTTCGTTATTTGGTTGCATTCTGTTTGGCGATTTGATCTACCAATTCCTTTGAGTGGATAATTATTTTATCTCCTTTAAGTTCTACATTTTTAGGGTTGACTTTATCATAGTCAACGTTTAGTTCAATTCCAGGGACGCTTGCTTTAATAGTTATTAATCTTTTCCATTTGTCATTTGCCCTTTTAAATTCCGGATCTAAAACCATATCATTATCGTGAGCATAATCTACAAAGGTTGACTTTTTTGCTTCACCGTAAAAATGGAAGCCTAAGTCCAAGAGATTAATACTTTTGTCCTTGCGGGATTGTACAAAGTCGTAAACTGCTTTTTGAAATTCTTCTCTTCTGTATAGAGGCTTTCCATTTTCATCGGAAGGTAGATCAATAGCTTTAACTATATCAACAAAATTATCTGTATTCTTATCGTTTGCAATAATTCCACCAGCCAGTACCCAATCCTTAAAATAACCAGAAATCTTACCATTTTGCTGCGTTGTAATAATGGCTAGGTAGTTACGATCGTCTTCTTCTTCGTTGTAAATTTGAAAGTTAAGTCTAAAAGCCATAGCGACCTTTTCAATATTTATATTTTCGGCGCTATCGATTTTAAAAACGTCACCAACTTTAAAGATGTTGATACCTGACTTTTTTCGTAATAAAATGACAGAGATGTATCTCTTTCCATAAATTTCATAGTCTGCAAAAAGGTAATAGCCGCCCACTGCAAGTGATTCTTTCTTTATCTTTTCTTCCAGATCTGATAAGCTTTTAGAAAATGTATAGAAGTCATTATCCGTATTAATTGACAAATAATCGTTTAAGGAGTTATAAAAAAGATTAGTCTCTTGATCTTTAAAATGTGTGTTTTTTAACGATGGGCTCTCGTTAATTGATTTATGTGTTTCCTCAACCAAAATTTTAGAAAATTCATCAATCGGAAGTACTCTAGTTGAGTAGTCAATAGATACGTCAGTTTTCTTTTGCTCCTTTTCTAAATAGTGGATGGTATATCTAAATACTTTAAGAGTTTTTTCCATAAAAATGTTGATCCTAGATTAATAGCTATCAATATTAATGAAAAAATCACATTACCGAATAATTTTATTGGAATAACGTTAAAGATTCAACGAACAACAAATTATGCATCACCGCCTTTTATAAATACTGCATTGTTAGCTACATTTCTGGTAACAACCATTCAACTTTGCTTTTATAAGCCGGATGATACGATGGAATATACCTGATAATCTCCATTTCTTGTAGTTCTTTAAAATATTTGTGATAGGTGGGCAGCGTTTGTATGTGTGAAAGAGCCATTAACCTGCTTCTGCTAACGTTAATTACTTTCGACTGTCCTTGCCTTGCGCCAAGCAATAGTATTGCCGTCAGGAGTGCAAAATGCCAGACATTAAGCCTGGCATCATTTTCTAATTTAGAAAGATGGTTATGGATGGCCTTACTTTTCATAGCCACTCAGTTATTATTGAATAATTTCAATAGGTCAGCTTTGTTGTAGTAATAGGAGCCGAGCACTTTTTTAAATCTGACCTGCCCGGCAATCCGTAAATTCTGCAAAGAGCCTGCCGACATACTGAGTAATTTTTTGGCCGCACGGCTTTTTAGCCATTCTACATCATCGTCTTTTTTAATTTCTGGTCTTAGTTTTCGAATCTCGTCAATAATCATAAGGCTAAACTGCCTTAGATCATCCTTTGTTACTTGCTCGCTCATAGTTCCTCTTCATTTGTAATTCGACTTTCATTCAGGTTTTGCTTTTAGCAAAACGATTAAAATAAAGTTACAATACTGCAACCAATTTATCATAGTCATAATTTACCCATGAAACGTTTCTCCTTTCAATGCATTAGATTTTAGTATTTTTAAAAGAAAAAACATGTTAGAACATTCACCATCACCAAAGCATATACTGGTAGACCTGCTTGCTATTCAATGCCAGTTAAAGATATTGTTTCCTGAACCAGAATACGAGGCTATAGTTGCCTTTCTTACCGCAAAAGATTATTACAATGACTATGAACTGGCTTACCCGACACTAAAAGAAGTGGAAGCAGGAACCAGATTAAAGACAGCATCATTACGGAAGCTTCTCCTTGAAATGTATGATAAAGTATTTAAACCTGAAACAAATCTCAGGCTTGACTTTGGCAAAACGGAGATTACGTTCTATCTGAACAACTATAAGATTTACGGACAGTTTGTTGTCAATGACCTAAAGCATCTGCCCCGGGTAGGTGAAAAGGTAGAATTGCCATTTGTGAATGCAAAGATTAACTCCAAGCACTTCTATGTTGAAAAGGTGGATCATACTTTTGAAAACAATACCCAAAAGATTCTGTTATGGCTTAAGAGTGGCTTCTATAACTCTTATTGGGAATTAAGAAAAGATGAAGCACTGCTTAAGGGAGAGATTAGCTTAAATGATGAATATGCACTATATGATTTTCAACTAAAAGAGAAGCTTGGGCTACCTTCTTGATGTTTTACTATTTTGATTTTGAATTATCAGTATCTTCAGGCTTATTTTCTTTAAGCTTTAAATGCAGTTGATGGCATTTATCCAGAATTTGTATTTCTTCAAGAGGCATGAGCTTTAATGCTATTGCTAATACATCACTGATACTCCTCGCTGATGCTGATATAGGTGAATCCGGGACATCCTCCAAAGCATCAAGGGCAGAGGAACATACTCTCATTATATCAATAATGGTAAGCATTAAGTCGTGGTATCCGTGAAAGAGCAATTCAGCCTGATGGTACTTCTCTAATCGCGGATGCGGCTTCAGCATATTAAACTCGGTGGCTTTGGTCAGCAGTGTGGCAAAAGCTCCTAACTCCTGCGGTATATTCGTTTCCATAATTATTTTATTTACTATCATTAAAATCTGACTTTGCACTTAACTCTTCCTTCTTTGCATTCAGGTACTCATTCAGTTCTGTTAACGTTTGTCCTGTATCGCCTGGAAGTAGTTGCTTTACCAACTCCAGCACGCTAACGAGGTGTCGGCTAGGATGCTTCACATGACCGCTGTTTTCGGATTCCTCATTATAGAGAGTATGCAGCGAAATTTCAATAAGGTCTTCAATGACCACAAATAAATAGAAGTAATCTTTAAATCGAAGTTTACAAGTAAAACCTTCAGGGTCTTGCATCATATACAAGGGAAGCCCCAAATGATACAGTGCTTTGTCTCCTAATTCTTTTTCCAAATTTTTATCATTTGTTTCCATTGCTTTCATTTTTTAATTGTTGTTTGTTTACCTTATTCAGCTTTTCAAGCCTCTCAATCTCTTCTTCAATAAGAACCGTAGCTTTCTCCTGAAATAACCTGCACCTTCCTTGAAGCAGTTCTGTATGTAGAAAGTCAATAGCACCCAGGTTCGCACTCCTGAGCTTGCTGATATGCTTGGAAAGCAACTCAAATAGTTTTATTTCTTCTTCAGTATTCCTCGGAAAGATGTCGCGGGCTAATGAGCAGAACAAATTGCAGATGTCAAAGAGATAGCCAAGGTGGAAATGTACCGGCCGATAGCCAAGAAAGGTATCGATAAGTGCTAGGGCAATATTTTCCATAGCAACCTGCATCATAGCCTCTTGGATAGGTTCAGTGTCCATACCATCAACCATGCCTTGTGATTCCAGGAAGACTTCTGATACGCGGTTGCGGTTGCGCCAATAGGCTTTTATGTAAGCAACATTACGCTGTGGTTCTTCTTTGAAACTGATACATGGCGGAACCCTTTCATGCTCATACAGGATTATACCTTTAGTCATAGCGTGGTAAAAGAAATAGCTTTTTTCGGGGGTGAGCTGCCGAACGGTTGTTGCCAAATGTATAAATAGGGTAACGGTGTATTGGCCTTTACTTTTCTTACGGATGATATCACTGAGATCAGCAACTGCATTGGCTTTATTGTCCATGCTGTATACCAAGAGGTAGTAATGGGTGTCCTGCTTTGTCAGGACTTCGCCACTTAACGCGTTGCTGTACATTTTCTGTTTGTAATGGATTCCGAAACAGTAGAGCCCGGATAAATCCATGTTGTCCAACAGGAACTTTTTAATGAACTGAAGTCCTTTGTTTTCATTAAAATCTTCTTCATTTTTTATAACTTGCTCTGACATAACTATAACTTTTTAATTAAACATTGGTGAAAAAGCTTATTTTTGCTATTACACAGCAAGTAAAGAAGTTGGTGTAACGTACCGAACCACAATAGGTTGTAGTTTACCAATAACTGCTTGTATTTTACCAACTAAATAAAACCTTACAGGATTTTCAATACCTTTGAGTTATGAGCACAGCAACAAAAAACCATATAGGAAAAAAGATTAGCCGCATACGTGAACTTCGTGGTATGAAGCAAGAGGCACTGGCAACTGCATTAGGTATTAGCCAACAGGCAGTTTCTAGTATCGAGAATAGCGAAAATATTGAGGATATAAAGCTTCAAGAAATTGCGACAGCTTTAGGTGTTACCCCTGAAGCGATTAAGAATTTTTCTGAAGAAGCTGCTATAAACTATTTTAATAACTTTAACGATAGCAGTGAGGGAACATTTAATAACCATTGTACCTTTAATCCTATTGATAAAGTTGTAGAACTTTACGAAAGGTTACTACAGGCTGAAAAAGATAAAGTAGCTTACTTGGAGAAGTTGACACAAAAGTAATCAGTAAGTAAAATGACTTTCGAAAGAGATTTTTTATTTATTGACAACATTTTATGTTTGGGAAGCTTTACACTACATCATGCAGAGCGACCTTTATCTGAATTTATAATTACTCCTGTTTTCAATATTCAAAAAAATGAAACTTCAGTAAAGAATTACAAACTTGTTCCCGGATATTTAGATAGGGGCAGTTCTTTTTATGCCTGTCCTCTAGTTGTGTTTTATCTGAAGATTAACTCTTACGAAATAAAGCAATTCTCAACAAATAATAATTATTCTTATACGCGAGAAATTAAATTAGACTTAGAAGTTTTCAGCAAAAGTTTCCAAGATTCAATTAAACAGATAATAACAATATCGGAAGATAATTCTGCCTTAGATTTTATGGCATTTAATCATATCATCAACTTTGTGAACAAGTTTATCGAAGCAGATAATAATCCGTATGATATTGATTTTGATAGATTTTCAAAAGTATTTCCACGTTTACCAGATCGCTCTGTCATTCTGTCCGCGATTAAAAGTCTTGACCTTACGGTCTATGAAGATAGTAAAGTGCGAGTTGGTAAGGACAATAGGTATTGGACAGATTTAGAAGTAAGAGGCCTACCCCAAAACAAGTATATTAAAAATCTAATAATCCAAAGTTTAGCTAAGCAAGGATCATTATCATATAAAGATCACGGGGTGACTATAGAATTGGAAAGTGACTATGCTTGGTCTTCCTCATATAGTCGAAGACGACTAGAAAATTACGATACCTCTAAAATTAGAGATTTACTAAAAATTGATGTTGCAGCATTTTTCGAGCCCGAGAAATATGCTTTAGCTGATATGCTAAATCTGGAAACTATTAGTATAACATGAAAATAGCATTTATAGGTTGGGGCTCGTTGATATGGAATCCTGGAGGATTAAGAATAAAGAGTAAATGGTTTAACGATGGACCTTATCTTCCAGTTGAATTTACAAGAATTTCCAATGACAATCGCGTGACACTAATTATAGATGAAGAAGCAACTCCAATCCAAACATTATGGGCATTGGCAAATACTCAAATTATAGAGGATGCTAAAGAATCATTAAGGGATAGAGAGGGTGTTAATAATGTTCGGTTGATTTCATCAATTGGAATTAATGATGAACCAAAAAATAAAACTGAGAAGGTAATTCAAAAATGGTTGACAGATCAGGCATTGGATTATGCTGTTTGGACAGGATTAAGTTTTTCCAAGAAAACTGGAAATAGGCGACCTTCAATTGGAGAGATTATTAATCACTTACAGAATATAACACCATCTGAAAAATTAGCTGCTGAAAATTATGTTCGAAAAGCCCCAACACAGGTGCAAACTAACTTTCGAAAAGCTATAGAAATAGAATTCGGCTGGATACCCTTCTAAGTAAAATTTGATTTGTCTTTGTTATGATGCAGTAGAATTGAAGGTTTTATTGTCGAGATCTGTTAGTAAATCGGATATGTATTTTAATAGAGATATAACTTTTAAACTATTAATTTTTGAACCGTATTCTGTATTTATCCCATGTAATATCTCATGTCTATTCAAGTGACAGGGGAACTTTGAAATGTCCTGCTCCCTTACCATTATTGGAGTTTGATTTTGTAACGGAGATAAGTATAAATCCAAGAAACTTCCTGCTAGCTTTTCTATTTCTGAAGTAACTTGCGGTAAATAATTTTTTCTTTCCTTGATAAAGAATTTAGCTTTGGTAAAATCAAAACAGATTCCATCAACCTGAGTAAGAACAACAGGAATAATTAAAGAATATGATTTATCTCTATATGCTTTTAATATTTGGACCAGTATCTCCATCCTGTTAGGATGTCTATTTACTAATTTTTCAAATATTGAATCAAGATTTTCATGATAATAATCAATTAGTAAAGCATTTGCTTCATTAAACTCCTTATCCTGTATCTTGTATGCTACACGTGATGGAAGATTAAGTTCGCTTTCTAAATCAATAAACCATCCATGCTGGGCAATTAGTAGTAATTGTTCTGGTGTCTTTTCTGTATATATTCTTAATCTCTCACCAATGTCCTTGAAAGCGTCCAAATGTTTTAATATTGGATTTTCAAATTTTGGAATTGAGGCATATATATTATTTATGTTTTCAAATGATTTGCGAAAATTTAATAGAAATTGTTCCTGTTTTTTCTGAAATACTAAAGCTGGAGCTATAGCTTTTTGGATAGCTATAGATGATTTAGACCATTGAGAATGCATTTCCTTTACAGGCTTTATTATCTTTTCTATTTCCCGATAGGGCTGCATCATATCTTCAATATGTTTTTTAAAATCTTCCATGGCTTTTGAATGAATTTGTATATAAAATATTCCTTAAGCAATATAAGAATTTAAACATATTAAGAGTTTGGTACTTTGTAAAGGAAAACCCTTCCGGCGCACCGTCAGGATTTGTTTCTGCATTACTTCAAGAGCATGCTCCTTCAGGCATGCACTTTCCTGATATTCCTATAGACTAAAGATTCCACCATTTTCTGCTGATTGTTTTCCACTTACGAAAACGTCAAAAAAGGCAGCTAAGTTATCGCGGGCGCAGCTCACGATGGTAACACAAAAGACTACGGCATAATGGCTCGTTCCTCGCCACCCTTCGGTACTTATTCCGTTTCCTTTTGGTTTCCCGCTGCGCCCGCACGGTTTATCTGCTTTCTTTTTTTCCGTTTTTTCTTTGTGGAAAACTAATGTGTTTTATGCAGGCTGACGGCTTAAAAAGAAAAGTGATGAATTCGTATTACTTAATTTTTTTAAATCTTAGAAATCATGGGACACAATCTGAATTTCAACGAAAGGACGGGCCGTTATTCTTTCTTTAGTGTAAAAGAAAAAGCATGGCACAATTTAGGTCAGGTAGTAACCGACTACCCAACAAGCTCGGAAGCAATTAAACATGCGGGACTGGATTATGAAGTGGTAAAATCTCCACTATTTACCAACAGCTTTGAAAATGTACAAGCTACCACAGATTTAAATACTGGCGAGCCTGTTACAGTACCAAATTATTTCGCAAACGTGCGAAGCGATAACAACACGGTTTTAGGAGTTGTGGGAAAAGATTATCACATCGTGCAGAACCGTGATGCGTTCGCTTTCTTTGATGCTATCGTAGGCGGTGAAGAAGGAATACTATACGAGACAGCAGGGGCTTTAGGAAATGGCGAGCGTATTTTTATTACGGCTAAACTGCCTGACTATATCCGTGTAGGCAATGGCGATGATGTAACCGAAAAATACATTTTTCTCACCACTTCCCACGATGGCAGCGGAAGCATTACGGCAGCCTTCACGCCTGTGCGTATTGTCTGCCAGAATACGCTCAATGCTTCATTAAAGAATATGACCAATGTAGTGCGCATCAAACATACTTCAGGAGCAAAGCAACGCCTGGAGAATGCGCATAAAGTTATGGGGTTAGCCAACACCCTGAGCAGCCAGTTAGAAAACATCTTTAACGAGTGGGCAACGGTAAAGGTAAAAGATGATGAAGTAAAGAAATTGATACAGTTGGCGCTATGCCCGAACAAAGAAACCTACGACCTTTTAAAGAAGGGGGCACAAGACGAATTATCGACAGCATTTAAAAACATGGTGGAAGATGCTTTTGCCTATGCAATGATAAATGATACCCAACTGATGAAGACCACTAAGGGAACTTTATTTGGTGCTTACAATGCTGTTACAGGCTATTATCAAAACGTGAGGAATTACAAAGACGAAGAAGCCAAATTGCAATCCATTGTAATGGGCGGGACAGCACAAACTAAAGCACAAAAAGCTTTTGAACTGTGTGCAGATTACGTTAAGAATGACAGCGGGATATTTCTTTTAAACTAATACAGGATTGTATCAAATCTAGAAAGGGCAGGAGTTTATCCTGCCCTAATCTTTTTACATCATGGGCAAAATTTAGCTATGATTGCTTTTGTGCCCTAAACCGTCTTACATTCGTATTATGCGTAGAAATGTTTGAGGGCGATTGCCTTGTCTGCGGCAATGGCAAGATGTACCGTTGTCGGACAACGGGCATCTTGCCGCCCAATACTCCGAAGTCGTGGGCGGGGGACACTGCTACGCCTTAAAGCTGTTGAAACTAATGAAGGGGATAATATGGAGACTGAAAACAACAACCGCAAAAGGCGTATTTATGTGCGCCTTACTGACAAGGAATTTACTACCCTTGAAAACCGCTGCAAAAACACCACCTGCCACAGTGTAAGCGACTATGTGAGACACTGCCTTTTCAGCAAGCCAATCGCCACCATTACAAGGGATGCTTCAGTCGATGAAGCCATACTGCAAATAAGTCTGCTGAACCGCGAGGTTAATGCTATTGGTAGCAACTTTAACCAACTGGTTAGAAAGGTAAACACATTTTCACAAGCTGCCGAAATGAAAGGATTGCTTTTACTTTTTGAAAGCCAAAAGAAAACTATGTTTTCCAAGATTGACGAGGTCAAAGAACAACTTCAAAAGCTGGCTGAAAAATGGTTGCAATAATCAAGACCGGTCACTCCATCAGGGCGATGCTGAACTACAACGAGAACAAGATTAAGGAAGGTAAAGCCGAATGCATCGGCCAGGGGAATTATCCTGTGGATGCCGAGAAGCTAACCTCTGTAATGAAGCTGAATCGCCTTGAAAAGCAGTGCAAACTAAATGAAAATGTAAAGCGGAACACGGTGCATATCTCCCTAAATTTTGACCCAGGCGAGGCGAGCCTGCCAAAGGAAAAATTATTGGAGATAGCAGAGAGTTACATGGAGAAGATTGGCTTCGGAAATCAGCCTTATCTAATCTATCAGCACCATGATGCAGGGCATCCGCATATTCATATAACTACAATTAATGTTCAGGAAAATGGAAAGCGCATTGCCATGCACAATATCGGTAAGGACATATCGGAACCGGCACGCAGAGAAATTGAGCAGGCTTTCAATCTTGTAAAAGCGGAGAACCAAAAGAAGAAGGAATACAAGCCAGAACCAATTTCGGCAAGAGTCCAGTATGGTAAAGTTGAAACCAAAAAAGAAATTGAGAACGTCCTGAATTTTGTAGTGAACAACTACAAATATACAAGCCTGCCGGAATTAAACGCTGTGCTGAAACTTTACAATATTGACGCAGATAAAGGAACAGAAAATTCAAGGGTTGCTAAACATAACGGATTGCTATATCATGTACTTGATGAAAAAGGAAATCGTGTTGGTGTACCAATCAAAGCTAGCATGTTTTATGATAAGCCAACACTAAAGAATCTGGCAAAGAAATTCGCAGCAAATGAGATCAAAAGGCAGTCGGATAAGTACATTGTCAAAAATGCGATTGACACAGCTTTCCTAAAGAATAACGTTCTCATTTTGCCTCAACTTATTAAGTTGCTTAAAAAAGAAGGTATTGATACTGTCCAGCGGCAAAATGATGAAGGGTTGGTTTATGGAGTGACGTTTGTTGATCATAAGACTAAGTCTGTTTTTAATGGGAGTAGTGTAGGGAAAGAGTATAGTGTAAAGGGATTGCAGGATAAATTATTATTGAATCAAGAAAAAGTTGGAAGGGAAATTCATTACTCGAGAAAAGAATTAGCTGATATTTTGAACTTACATAATGCAACTTTGGAAATAAAAGAACTGACTAGATTTTTGGATGTGTTGCTGAAGGTTGAAAATAATTTTGATTATATACCTAAGGAGTTGAGGAGGAAAAATAAAAGACTAAATAAGCGACGTGGATTGTGATGGTGATAATTTTTTATAGTTTCAAAATAAAACCTACTTTTAAGGTCTTAATTTTTTATATAAAAAAAATTAGTAAACATCTATCCTTTAGAAATTTAGAATGACAACCAAACTTACAGTTTCACAGCTTGAACAGTATTTATCTAGAGCAGCATGGATTTTAAAAGGACCTGTTGACGCTTCGGATTATAAAATCTATATATTTCCTTTGTTATTTTTTAAGCGAATTTCTGATGTTTTTGATGAAGAATATGAAATTGCCTTGGCAGAATCGAATGGCGATACTGAATATGCTTCACTTCCGGAATTTCATAGATTTATCATTCCGGATGGATGTCATTGGCGCGAGGTGCGTGAAAAAACGGCAAATATTGGCTCTGCTATTGAAGAAGCTTTAAGAGGAATTGAACAAGCAAATCAAGAATATCTTTATGGGATATTTGGTGACGCTCAATGGAGTAATAAAAGTAAATTACCCGATAGACTACTTACCGATCTAATTGAACATTTCTCACAATATACGCTGTCAAACTCATTGGTAGATGCAGATATTTTAGGTCAGGCTTATGAATACTTAATTAAGCACTTTGCTGATTTAACAAATAAAAAAGCGGGAGAATTTTATACACCAAGATCAGTCGTTCATTTATTAGGGCTTATATTAGACCCTAAAGAAGGCGAGACGATTTATGATCCTGCTTGTGGTACGGGAGGCATGTTACTGGAGTGCGTAGATCATCTGAAGGAGAAAAACAATGATTATCGCACACTAAAAATATTTGGACAGGAAAAGAACCTGACTTCTGCGTCCATTGCAAGAATGAACATGTTCCTGCATGGTATTGAAGACTTTTCAATTGTTCGTGGGGATACTTTAAGGCACCCAGCATTCTTCGAAGCTGATGGTTTAAAAACATTTGACTGTGTTATAGCGAACCCTCCCTTTTCTTTAAAAGATTGGGGAGCTGAAAATTGGGCTGCCGACCCCTATGGGCGTAACATTGCCGGAGTTCCGCCGCAAGGCAATGGCGACATGGCATGGGTACAACATATGATAAAGTCAATGAATGCTACCGGACGTATGACTGTTGTACTTCCGCATGGAGCGTTGTTTAGAAAAGGTGCTGAAGGTAAAATCAGGCAGACCCTTATTGAAAATGACTTACTGGAAGCCGTTGTAGGACTTGGCTCAAATATTTTTTATGGAACGCAGTTAGCTGCCAGTGTTTTGGTATTCAGATCGCGGAAAGAAAAAGCAAAACAAAATAAAGTATTGTTTGTAGATGCCTCCACACAAATTCGTGTAGGGCGCGCACAAAACTTTTTGGAACCAGAGCATGTAAAACAAATTTATGAATGGTATACTGATTATAATGATGTATCAGACTATGTAAAAATTGCTACTCTAAAAGATATTAAAGCTAATGACTTTAACCTAAATATACCGCTTTATATAGAAAAGACTATTGTTGATGATTTACCAAGTGTTCAAGAAGCATTAACCGACCTGAAGACGGCATGGAAAGCCAGCCAGGAAGCTGAAGAAAAATTTAAAACAATCCTGAAACAATTCATGTAATGGCTTACGAAAAACCTATCAAAATTAAAGAAGCCGTCGAGGCTATACAAGAGCAAGAATATATTCTTCCTTCTATACAAAGAGAATTTGTTTGGACACCTAATCAAATTGAACTACTATTTGATTCAATAATGAGGGATTACCCAATCAGCACTTTTTTATTTTGGAAAGTAAAAGCAGAAAATTTAAGTCGATTTAAATTTTACCGCTTTTTATCACATTATCATGAGAGAGATCGTCGACATAACGAACTCGCTGAATTGTCTAATAATAAAGATAGAATGGCTATTTTGGATGGGCAGCAGAGATTAACCTCTCTATATATAGGCCTTAAAGGTAGCGATGCTAGAAAACTTGCAAAATATAACTGGAAGAGCGATCACGCCTTCCCAGAAAAAAAACTCTACATTAATCTTCTTAAAAAAGCGAACGATTTAGAAAAAGAATTTGATTTTCGTTTTTTATCTGAAAATGAAGTAAAGATTTTACACGAGAAACACGGAGGCGATTATCATTGGTTTAGAACAGGAGATATTTTACAATTCAAAAGTGTAATGGATATTGTAAATTACTTAAGCACTCATAAATTAACTGATAGTTCAATTCGTACAGATGAACAGACATTGTATGCCTCAAATACATTGTCAAAATTATTCCAAGTAATTAATGAGCAGGAATCCATAAACTTTTATCTTGAAAAAAGCGAAGACTTAGATAAAGTACTTCATATATTTATCAGGATTAATAGCGGTGGAACAAAATTAAGTTACTCGGATTTATTGTTGTCAATAGCTACTGCGCAATGGAAGAAAAAAGATGCCAGAACAATTATACATACTTTTGTTGACAAGATTAATGCGGTCGGAAACAAATTTAACTTTAATAAAGATCTAGTACTAAAATCGTGCTTAGTACTTACAGATTTAAAAGATATACGTTTTCGTGTAGATAATTTTACCACTGAGAACATGGATAAAATTGAGGACGAATGGTCTGGGATTTCACAATCATTACACCTTGCGGTTCGCCTTGTTAATCATTATGGGTTTTCTTCGCAAACGCTAACGGCGAATAATGCAATAGTGCCAATTGCCTATTTTATAAAGAAAAATAATATAGGCGAAGAAATATTACATCATACAAGTCATGAAAAAAACCGTACTCTAATTAAAGAATGGCTTATCAGAGCATTGCTGAAAAAAATATTTGGAGGAACTCCAGATAATTTATATCCTACTTATAGAAGTATAATTTCTGAAAATCTTGGAATCTTTCCTTTAGAAAAACTGATACTAAAATATCGGGGGACAAACAAATCTCTAGAATTTCAGGAGGATAACATTGAACATTTATTGACAACGCAATATGGTTCATCTTTTGCGTTTATGGTGTTAAGTTTACTTTATCCTTTAAATCACGACTATACTTTTCATCAGGATCATATTCATCCAAAATCTTTTTTCAACCATAAAAAATTGGATAAAATGGGAATACATTCGTTTGAATTAAGACAGGAATTTATCAACAATTACAATTCGCTACCAAATATTCAATTGATTGAGGCTACTTCCAATAAGCAAAAGAGCGCAAAAACTCTTGAAGATTGGTTAAAGGAAATACATCCATCTGAAGACAAGTTGAATAGTTATAAGTTACTCCATTATTTTCCTAATGATAGCTCTTTAGCTATCGATAATTTTATTACGTTTTTTACTGGCAGAAAAGCTCTTTTAAAAGATAAATTGATGACAATATTGAATGTGCCTACTTTCAAGTCAATAGTCGAGAATAATATAGAAATAGATATTGATTTAGAAGCATGACCCAACAACAACTTGAAAAATATCTCTGGGGCGCTGCTACCGCTTTACGCGGAACCATAGATGCCGGAGATTATAAACAATATATTTTTCCTCTCTTATTCTTTAAGCGCATATGCGATGTGTATGACGAGGAATTTAGTAATGCGATGCTGTTAAGTGATGGCGACCTGGAATATGCAGCTTTTGAAGAAAATCACCGCTTTCATATACCGACAGGAGCGCATTGGAATGATGTGCGCGAAACTACGGTAAACATAGGATTAGCTCTTCAGGATGCTATGAGGGCTATAGAAAAGGCGAACCCGGAGACACTGTTTGGTATTTTTGGCGATGCAAGCTGGACAAATAAAGACCGTCTTAACGATGCTACACTTACGAACCTGATAGAGCATTTTTCTCAGCATAAACTTACCTTGGCAAATGTGCCCGATGATCAGTTGGGGAATGCTTATGAATACCTGATTAAAGAATTTGCTGACGATAGCGGCCATACAGCAGCAGAGTTTTATACTAACCGCACAGTGGTTAAGTTAATGACTATGATAGCTAACCCGCAGCCGGGAGAAAGCGTTTACGACCCTACGTGCGGCTCCGGTGGTTTACTGTTGAACTGTGCGCTACATCTTAAGGAGGAAGGTAAAGAGTATCGTACACTAAAGCTATACGGGCAGGAAATTAACCTGATTACTTCGGCTATAGCGCGCATGAATATGTTTATGCATGGCATAGAAGAGTTTAGCATTGTGCGTGGCGATACTCTAGCTGAACCCGCTTTTATAGAAAATGACGAACTTAAAAAGTTTAATGTAATATTGGCTAACCCTCCTTACTCTATAAAGGCGTGGGACAGAAACAGCTTTGCAGCCGACCCCTACGGACGTAACCTGTGGGGTACACCACCGCAAGGCTGTGCAGACTATGCTTTTCAGCAGCACATACAAAAGAGCCTGAATGAACAGAATGGAAGATCGATATCGTTATGGCCACATGGTATTTTGTTTAGGGATGCTGAAGCTGCTATGCGCACAAAAATGATAGAGCAGGATTTAGTAGAATGTGTTATTGGCCTTGGGCCTAACCTGTTCTACAACTCGCCTATGGAGGCCTGCTTACTTATTACAAACAATAACAAGTCGGAACACAAACGCGGAAAAGTAGCTATTATAAATGCTGTTAAAGAAGTAAAACAGGATAAAAATATTGCTTACTTAAAAACAAAACACATAGAACGCATTTACAAAGCTTATATTGACTTTGCTGATGAAGATGGTTTTTGTAAGATAGTTAATATTGGTGAAATATTAAATAACAGAGCCAGTCTTAATATGGCTATCTATGTAAGTAATATTGCCGCTAAAGAAGAAGTTGCTTTGGAAAAAGTGATTAAGCAATGGGAAAAATCTTCCGATGATTTAAGGCTGAGTATGGATGAATTGTTTAAAATTCTGAATTAGATGGAAGCGATTATGGAGCAAATGAAATTGAAAAATATTGATATGTCTAATTGGAAGAAATATCGTTTTGATGCAATAGCTAAAAATATTTCTGAAAGAGTCGATCCTAATAAAACTGACCTTACAACCTACATTGGGTTGGAACATATTGATTCAGAAAATATCCACATTACCAGATTTGGTACGCCTGCTGATGTTAATGGAACAAAACTGCGTTTTTATAAGGGCGATATCATCTTTGGACGCAGACGTGCCTATCAGCGAAAAGCAGGTATAGCTGAATGTGACGGATTTTGTTCCGCGCATGCTTTAGTGCTTCGTGCTAATCCGGAAGTTATACATCCTAAGCTTTTTCCGTTCTTTTTACATTCCGATTCCTTTATGGATAGAGCAGTAAATATCTCTGTGGGTTCTTTGTCGCCTACAATTAACTGGGGTACTTTAAAATTTGAAGAATTCCTGCTACCCCCGCCCGAAGAACAAGAAAAATTAGCCGAACTGCTATGGGCAATGGATGAGGTGATTGAGAGAGAGAAAACTCTTTTATTAAGCGCGGAAAATTTAAAGTATACTTATTTTAATAATGTTATTACTTATGGAATTAGTTTTGATGAAGAGCCTTTAAAATATAAATCTATAAAATTTCCTAGCTCATGGAAAGCACAAATCTTGAAAGACCTAATTATTAGTATCAAAAATGGTATTTCAGAAGCTCAAAACTTAAACCATGAAGGTTTAAGGGTTACTAGAATAGAAACTATTTCAAATGGAATGATTGATGTAAATAAAGTTGGGTATGTTAAGTCGACTAAGGAGTATTTGAATTATAAATTAAATGTTGGTGATATTTTGTTTAGTCACATTAATAGTATATCTCATATTGGTAAAGTGGCACTGTATGATAAAGATTATAATTTATTTCATGGAGTAAATCTTATGAGACTAGTTCCCAATCCAAGTATTATAAATTATAAATTTTTATTTTATCAATTAAAAAACAATCAAGCTAAGAAATATTTTGAAGCTAGAGCTAAGCAAGCAATAAATCAGGCAAGCCTGCATCAAGATGACATATGTAGTTTACCTCTCGCCGTTCCCAACATTGATTTACAGGAGAAAATTGTAAACTCAATGGAAAAGCTAGATGCTATTTGTGGTAAAACCACTTTGAAAATCCAAAGTTCTATAGTACTTCAAGAAAGCCTGATTAATCAATTATTTTAAATGGAGTTTACCGGTCCATATTGTTATACCCTGCAACTTGCAGGCGATAAAGAAAACAGGATTATTACCGCAACATTTCGCAATGGTTTTGAGGCAAAATACAGCGGGCCGGTAGCCAAACCCCGAGTCCCTAAAATTTATATCCTAAAACAAGGTAATGAAATAGTATATGTGGGTTATACCAGCCAGTCTATTACTAATAGGTTCAGACAGGGTATTAAAGCTTCGGGTGCTAAGGGGTATCATGGCTATAAATGGAAACAAGCTAATGAACTAGAATTGCTCGTTTTTGTTTTTGACCATAAGTTAGTGGGTAATAAGCACAATGATGACATACCTTTTACAGAACTCGCCGAGGCGGTAGAGGCCGAACTGGTTTACACCGTACGTAATGCAACAGGTAAATGGCCGGCTTACCAAAATGAAATTCACTTTAATAATCAACAATCAGAGTTAGCGAAAGCCATAGCCGTTGATATTTATCAAAAAATTACATTTGATACTAATAGCTAGAAGGCTGTAAATGAATAAGCGTAAAATCAAATCTATAATGTAGATGAAAAACAAACCAAAACCGAGGAAGCAACTCTTGACTCCAATAGGAAAGCTGGTTGAGAAAATTAGTTATGCTACAGTTGGTTATTATATGCTAGGATTGATTTTAGGATCGACAATTTTCTTTTGTTTCTATGGCGTCCAAAGTAATGATGTTCCATGTAATATAGATTTTGGAGATGCTCTATATTTTAGTATTATAACCTTTTCATCCCTAGGCTATGGCGATTTCACCCCGATAGGGTTTGGAAAAGTAGTTGCAGCTACAGAAGTGCTTGGAGGTCTAATATTGATAGCTATCTTCGTCGGTAAGATTGCTTCGGAAAGGCAGGCTGCATTATTGCTGCTGATTTACACTAGTGAACAACAAGAACGTATTTCTAGATTTAATGCAGAACTTGAAGACTTACACGACCGTCTTGAAGAGGCGATTCGTAATAAAAATCATAATGAACTTGCCGAAATTTCAAAAAAAACCTATAACTACATATCAAGTATTTGCTCTTATCTTATCGTTCATGCTAATCAAGGTGACATAGCTACATTTGGAAACATTTCATCTCTTAGAAAACTTTACAAAGTTTTTTCAAAACTCCAGAAAACTTCACTTCAAGCTATGCGTCTGTATGGCTTGTCTCAGCGTACAGTAAGTTATTTTGGTAACACGATTGGAATTTTGAGTGGTAATGCAGCAAGAATGAAGCCTTTTCATAAATCGGATATTATTGCTATTGGACGTTTAGATGAAATAACTAGTAATGGGAAGGCTTTAAAGAATTACAATAAAAAATTAGAAACAGGCGAAATAATTTTACGGTCTGAGACTGTTATGACTCCAGAATTATTAGAGAAAGTTAAGCAATTAATGAACAATAGCGATAAGCAGAGAGACTTTCATAAAGTTGTTGCCGGTAAATTAGATATCTCAAATAGTCTGGCGGCTAAATGTATAAAGACAATATTAGGCGAAGCATAACCTAATTATAAACCTAAAAATAGAAATTAAAATCTTAAATAATAAGAAAAATAATATAATTTAGCTGTAAACCAATACTAACTTCATAAAGCCCTCCTCATAATGGGATTTAACGAACTTAATAGCGTAGAGCATTATATTATTAATAAACTTTGTGGTGTCAATCTAAATAACGGTACTGTTGAAGAACCCGCAAGCGGATATGGCGCCCAGTGGATTTACAAGCCTGCAAGCGCGCTTAGCAGGACCGTTAATGAGGTTTTGCTTGAAGATGAACTTAAAGCCGCGTTAATACGGCTAAATCCTGAAATCAACTCGAAGCCAGAACTTGCCGATGAGGTTATTTATAAACTTAGGGCTGTGCTGCTATCAGTTAACCAAACAGGGCTGGTTAAAGCAAACGAAGAGTTTTACAAGTGGATGCAGGGCGAAAAAACAATGCCCTTTGGAGAAAACAACAGGCATACCACGGTAAGACTTATCGATTTTGAAAACCTGACAAACAACACATATATTGCCACAAACCAGCTAAGAGTACACCATCGGGAAACTAAAATACCAGATATTGTTCTCTTCATAAACGGATTGCCTGTAGTGGTTGGCGAGGCAAAAACACCTATTCGCCCTTCTGTAAGTTGGCTGGACGGTGCCCATGAAATCCATGACGTTTACGAAAACGCCATTCCACAACTGTTTGTGTCAAATATCCTATCATTTGCTACCGAAGGTAAAAACCTAAATTATGCCTCTGTACGTTGTCCATTAGAATTTTGGTCGCCCTGGCGAATGGAAAACGAAGATGACACTTTGGCTAAACGCCTAGGATTATCTGAAATTGGTAAAGAACTGTCGGATTTATTAAATCCGTCAAGACTGCTGGATATACTGCGTAATTTCTCGCTTTTTTCGACCAATAAGAAAAAGCAGCGCATGAAAACTATTTGCCGTTTTCAGCAATATGAGGGTGCCAATAAGATTGTAGAAAGGGTTATCGACGGAAATATTAAAAAGGGCCTGATATGGCATTTTCAGGGATCAGGAAAATCTTTGTTGATGGTTTTTGCTGCGCAAAAATTACGCCGCTCACCCCAATTAAAAAGTCCGACTGTAGTAGTGTTGGTAGATAGAACCGATTTGGATACTCAAATAGCTGGGACATTTAATGCTGCCGATGTACCGAATGTAGTTTCTACCGAAAGTATATCAGAATTGCAGACTTTGCTGGAACGCGATACAAGAAAAATTATAATCTCGATGATTCATAAATTCAGGGATGCAAAGCCCAATATGAACAGTCGGGAGAACCTCATAGTACTAGTTGATGAAGCACACAGGACACAAGAAGGTGATTTAGGAAGACAAATGCGTGCGGCGCTGCCAAATGCCTTTCTTTTTGGCCTTACTGGAACACCTGTAAATAAAGCCGATAAAAATACATTTTGGGCTTTTGGGGCACAAGAAGATGAAGGAGGATATTTGTCCAGATATACTTTTCAGGACTCACTTCGTGACGAGGCAACCTTACCACTTCATTTTGAACCACGTTTACTGGATGTACATGTGGATAAAGAAACAATAGATATAGCCTTTCAGAACTTTAAAGATGAAACAGCCCTAACTGATGAAGAAGCCGATGAGCTGAATAAAAAATCGGCAAAGATGGCAGCGTTTTTAAAGTCGCCGGAACGTGTAGCTAAAATTGTAAATGATATTGCTCTTCATTTTACTACCAAAGTTGCACCGCAGGGTTATAAAGCCATGATTGTTACACCTGATAGGTATGCTTGCGTACAATACAAACAAGAGCTAGATAAATATTTTCCTGAACAGGCTAGTAAGGTTGTAATTTCTACGTCTGCAAATGATGATTTTGACTTTAAACAAAAGTGGGCTATTGATAAAAGTCAGCAAGAAAAAATAGTAGAAGAGTTTAATAAGCCAGATACTGAATTAAAATTCTTAATTGTGACTGCGAAACTCTTAACAGGATTTGATGCGCCGATATTACAAACAATGTATCTTGACAAGTCCTTGAAAGATCATACGCTACTGCAAGCTATATGCCGCACAAACCGATTATACCCTGGTAAAAAGTTCGGACGTATTGTTGACTATTTTGGCGTATTTGATGATGCCGCTAAAGCTCTTGAATTCGATGAAGAAAGTGTCAAAACGATTATTTCTAATCTTTCAGAACTTAGGGAAAAACTTCCCCAAGCAATGGAAGAATCTCTGGCACATTTTAGCGGAGTAAATCGTAGACTGGAGGGATTTGAAGGACTTGAAGCTGCACAGAATGCAATAAGTACAGATGAAAAAAAAGACGCATTCGCAAGAGATTATAAATTTCTTTCAACACTTTGGGAATCACTTTCTCCAGATAGGATATTAGATGAATATCAGGAAGATTATAAGTGGTTATCACAAGTGTTTGAATCCGTAAAACCGGCCTCAAGCCATATTGGTAAACTTTTGTGGTTTTCCCTGGGTGCTCAGACAACTAAATTGATTCACGAGAATATTCATGTTGGTGAAATTCATGCACTAGATGAGTTTATCTTAGATGCAGATGTGGTTGAGAATATTTTTAATAATCCGGATCCGAAGAGCGCCAAAGAACTTGAAAAAATATTAGTCAAGAGGTTTAAGAAAAACGCTGGCAATCCCAAATTCAAAAAGCTAAGTGAACGACTTGAAGAATTAAGAAATAAAGCCGAACAGGGTTTAATAACCTCGATAGAGTTTATTAAAGAGCTATGTAAAATTGCCAAGGAAACTTTGCAAGCAGAAAAGGAGATAGACCAGCTCATTGCTGAAAAAACTCCACAAGCAGCTCTAACAGAATTGTTTTTAGAACTAAAGACACATCAAACACCTGCTGTGGTTGAACGGATTGTAAATGATATTGATGCTATTGTAAGGCAAGTTCGATTTCCTGGTTGGCAAACTACTGCTGCTGGGGAGCGTGAAATACAAAAATCTCTTCGACAAGCTTTACTTAAATACAAATTGCATAAAGAACAGGTTTTATTTGACAGAGCCTATGAATATATAAAAGAGTATTATTAGAAATTTTAGGTTTAAATAAATCTTAAGACATTGATATGGATTCAGAACTACAGTTATTCAAACAGATTAAAAACTATCTTGAGAGCTTGGGTTATCCGGCTGAAAGTATCTTTTTTGAACATTTAATAGAGAATAGAAATAGGATAGATGTTGTTGTGAAGAAGGAAGATGGTATATATATAGCAGTAGAAGTTAAAAATCCTAAGGTTCTAAAATTAAGTTCAATTCAAGATATAGAATATCACCCCCTTACAAGAAAAATTCAAAAAGAGGCATACGAAGTTGGAGCCAAATATTTTATATTATCTGACGGTAAGGAACACTTGTGGATGAAAACTGGAATTGGCGGTCGACCAGAAAAAATTGAAGAAGTAAGATTTTCTGATTTTAATATTATAAAAAATACTGAAAAACAATTTCTAGAGATAATATTACAACATGTTTTTGAATATCTGAGAAACTTTCCGATAACAGGCAATTACTTATACGATTGCTCATTGATTTTATATTTGAAACTTAGAAAGGAAATTAATTCTGATTTTAACACAACTGATTTTATATACAACGATCTAAGATTTGATAGACCTACAAGTTACCATGCCCGAAATTTTTCATTTGAGCAAGTTTTTCAGGAATCTCTAGAAAGATTAGATACTGTTAATTTGTTAGAAGCCAAGCTAACTGTTGTTGAATTTATAGATAATATATTTAAGAAAAATTCCAAAGATATTGTAATTCCTAGATGGCTTTCGGACTTAATGGTGAAAATTATTGATCTTGATATAAATGAGCCAATCATAGATCTCTATGCAAGAAGTGGTTCTGCTTCGTCCTCAGTTTTCTATAATAATTACATAAATTTAATATCATATAGTAATTCAAAAGAAAACTTTTATTGGATTAAAGTACAGCAATTATTATTTCTTAATGAAGAATATGATACTTATATAGAACCTATTTTACAACGTGGAAATTTCTCTATCTCGGCTAAACCCTCTGCAATCCTTATCGCCCCACCATTTAATTTAAAAATCGAAGGATTTGATGATTATAATTATAGCAACGGAATCAAGGATAGTACATCATTATTTATCGATAAAGCTTTAAGAGCAGTTAATAGCAATGGGAAAGTTATAGCTATTGTTCCAGATAATTTTTTATCATCGAATCAATACCTAAGAGCAAGAAAACATTTTCTAAATATAGCTAATATTGAGTCTGTCATCAGTCTTCCTCAGAATAGCTTTAAACCTTTTGCATTAGTTAAGACTTCACTGATTACCTTCGTAAAGAACTATAATAATCTTGGGACATATTTTGCTTCAATTGAAGATGCCCCGAGTGAATATATGTTAGATTGTACAAGATCGGAAGAAATAAAAAAAGTACTATCAGACTATAATAATTTTAAGTTAAATAGACAATTTACTGCTTCAAAACATGGTTTTGTCGAGGAGAATTTAGATCCTGGAAATTTACATTTTTCGAAATATTTGCTAAGTCATAATTTGTTTGAAGGAAACTACAGCACTAATTATATTTTAATTCCTTTAAAAGAATTATTAAAAGATTTTTTTAAAGGCTCATTGTTGGTCTCTAACGAAAATGGTGATATTCCGTATATAGCTCCTGGAGCAATAAGGAGATTTAGAATTAATAAAGAAGCATTCTCTTATACTTCATTGAAACAATTGCCAAATAAAAGTTTGCAGACTGAAATTGGAGATATTTTGCTAAATGCTATAGGTCCTAATAGAGGTAAAGCTGCTATAGTCACTTCTGATTTAGCAAATATGTACATAAATAGACATGTCATTTGTTTAAGAGCAAATGGTAATTTAATATATCCGGAATATTTAGCTATAGCTTTAAACACTGCAATAGTACAAGAACAATTTTTAGATAGAAGTACTGGAGCAGTAATTCCATCATTAAATCTTAAAAATATTGAGGAAGTACTTGTCCCAGTTCCCGATAAAGATATTCAGTTAGCTACAATTGATGAATTTAGATCATTATCTGATGAAAATGATCTAGCCCTTATCAAGATAGCCAATATTGAAAGTCAAATTAAAGATAAGTTAAGCAAAATAGGAAAGGAGGATACAAGTAAATGAACTCATTTCCAATAATAAAAATACAAGAGGTAGAAAATTGTTTTCATAGAATATGCGATCTATATAAAAACGACAAAAGAAAAATATTAGAGGCAACAGAAAGAGCGACCGTTGGTTTCGTAACTCCTTATACCATCACTGCTGATACTGACGATAATCAAATCAACATTATAAAAAATAAGGTCAAGAAGACAGCGGATAGAGTAGGACAAAATTTATTGATAAAAATTGTTGAAGAATTGTATGACTATTTATTGGTAAATGGGGTTGTTGGGGTTTCTGATAATCAATTTATAGAAGAAGTGTTTTTTAACTTAAATGATGATAGCAAGATAAATTATACATTAAGTAAAACATGGATTTGGACATGGAAGATTACAGTAGATATAAATGTGCGTGAAATATCAATTGGCCTTCGGGACAAAAGCTTTACGCCTTCGGACATTGTTCCTGATCATGTACTACAATTCATACAACAAGGTATCATCGCTTTTAAAAACAATCGTGATGCTGCATCGCTAGCATTATTGTCAATTGCTCTTGAAGGTACTTTAAAAGATATCTTGGATAGTCCTGCATATATCGGAGCATATGGAAGTCCTAGTCATGATGTATATCAAATTGATAATATGAATGTATATCCAGAACCTAATGGTTACAGAATTGAGTTTCCAAACGCAATGCCTATACCTCATACTAGATATCTGTCTAATCCCGGTGACCAAAGTCATAATACAGTAAGGGTAAAAAGAATTGTAAAAAGCGGAAAAAATTATATAGAAATTAGAGATGTAAATTCAATTATTGATTATTGGACATCTGATATTATAATTAATAGAAGTGTAAAAACAATAAATGGCCTTGGGACAGCAATAGACATTGCGAGAAATCATGCAGGAATACTATCACCTGTAGATTTACCTTTAGATATCGATGAGGTTATACAAACTATTAGAAATAAATTAGTTCATTTGTCGGGTGCAAATTTAAATCAAATTGTTAATACAGATTCCGGATCAATTACTATAGCTGATTTCATTAAGGATAAAAATAAAGTTTCTGACACGATTGATTCAATAAGTGAAACGATAAATAAATTATATACAAAATTAATGAATGGGACATTGTAGCAAACTTTATGTCTTATTAGTTTAATTATGTGTAAAATATTATCTTTGCTGATATAAAGATTATACCGTTCAATTATTATTTTTTAAGGCAGGTAAGTTTACTGAAATTAGTTAGACAATAGTAAGTTCGTGGCACAGTCAGAATGAACTTTGGAGAACATAGCAATGATACGGGTATTGATGTAAAAGTTCGAATCCCTCATCGCCCACCATAAAGGACAAAGAAGTTTTTTTACTCTTTGTCCTTTTTTATGCTTGTCTATTTCCTTGTTAATTAAGTAGATTAAGTTCACTGCTTCATTAATTCTACTGGTTCGAAACTCGTTTTCTTCAAAGGAGAAATTTTCAGGATATATTGAACCAATTAAACCGCGCGTATCTTCGAGTTTCCCGGTATCAAATAGCATTCGCAGATTTAAAAGCCTGTCAATACCTTTTCTCAACAGTTATTCTATGTCATCATCCTCATTGTTCAGGCTTCCAAGCTTGACCTCTAATTTCGTTATCATCGAACCGTAATCTGATTTCATTTCCCTGTAGTCATCTGCATCTATTTTACGTGTTGCAAGCAAATCCCTTGCATGGCTCAACCTTCCTTCATAATCTTTCACCTGCGCAAGAATTCGTTTCTTTTCATCCTAAAGTCGCCACAATTTACCAACAGTGTTGAAACGGTACAAGCTTCCACAGAATTATGCCCTCGGAACCCGGGGCGGGGTGGCACTGCTATTTTTGCAGCTGTTGAATAACAAAGGGGATGCGAATGTTGGGTATATTATGTAAACAGACAGCGATAACAGCCGATGGATATTTAGCGCGCCAATAGAATAAGATTTATTACTGGAATCCCTTAATTTAAAATAATTGTAATGTTTTGTAATTTCAATTTTTTAAATTTTTAACTGTTAAAATTTTAAGATTTTATTAAGATTAGATTTACCTTCGCCACCTTAAAATCAGCTATGAAAAAACAATTATTCTTCGTTTTTGTACTGGCTTTGCTATGTCCAAAAATTTCTAAAG